>OBIC01000012.1_pt1 | contig 149192 bp, 161 predicted proteins | sample 1519831 | NCBI WGS metagenome assembly OBIC01 (sample SAMN03019805, study PRJEB22545) | beach sand metagenome | biome: beach; feature: sea beach; material: beach sand | place: USA: Municipal Pensacola Beach, FL | collected 2010-10-20 | depth 40-45 cm m
CAATTTTTTTCTGATGATTGAAAAGAAGAAAAAAATTGGGGTGAAGATGTGTATATCCATCTGCAAACCCCAATTTTTTTCTGATGACTGTATGGTAAAGTTGTGTGAAACTATATAGTCACCTTAATATGATCATCATCGTCTCCATTATCAACATTTCCTTCAACACTCCATCTGTCAGAATTTTCACTGGATGTATTTGTATCATTCTCATCTGAATATTCTTGATCAAGACTGATGGTTTCATTTTCTATAGTTGCACACGCTTGTTTGATATTCATCGCAGTTTTAGCCATTTCAGAACCAAAACCCTTCATACAATCGTTAAAGGAAGAGTTTAATTTTTCTGATATTTCACTTTCTAATTTTTCCTGGTTTACATTTTTAGGGAGATTCGCACCAAAACTGTATTCCTTATGAAACTCAAATTTTAAAGGATTTTCCATTGATTTTTCAAAATTTCCACCATCCATTTGTTGTTTTAATTCTTCACTGCCGGGCATTTTATTCATAAGCCCATTAAGTTGTTCACTGTCCATTTGAGTAAAAGTGGTCATCACACCTTTTAACATATTAGCAAATAAGTCTCCACTATTCTGACTTTGATTGGCGGATTGTGACATGCAATCAAAAATAGAATTAAAAAAATTACCTAGTTGAGGATCATTTCCAAACATTTCTCCAACTTTACTTTTGGCATCATTCATAACTTGTGGATCTGCAGCTTTTTTCAGAATTTCATTAAAATCCATCTCTATTTGATCTGCATCATTTTTTACAAAATCATTTAATGTAGGATCTTTTTTTAGGGTGGGGTTATCTGAAGATTCTGTTGAATAAGATTCGGAATCAGAATCAGAGTCAGAAACACTTTCAGAACTGGTTTCATACGAACAGTCAGAGTCAATAGAAACATCTTCGGGATTATTTAAATTGTGTTCATCAGAATTTTCCATTATATATATTTTTAAATATGAAATTAGGTTTAAGTCATTTTACCAAAGTTCGTGTGATGAACAAAAAAGTTGAAAAAATATTGTATTAATTACCACCTATTTCCATATTATAGTATCTTCTACTGTCTCACTATGAGTAAGCTATTACACTTGAATGGATCAAGAGATCCAGATGTTATTGACGTCATCAGGTCACAAGTTGCTCCTTATTTAACTCAGCCATTGATTGATTTTACTTTACCAGTTTCAACTACTGATGACCAACCACCTATTGATCTTTCTCAAATAATTTCACGACCTTCTTTTAACGAATGTCAATCATTGGCTAAAAATCCCGATGGTAGCCGTAAAAAATTAGATCAATCACAATTTCATGAAATCAGAACCAAAGGTCAATTTTCAGTTCAAAGTCAAGCATTTCCAGGACAACTTCATCAATGGTATGTGAGTAATATTTTACAAAAAGGTATTGAACCCACAAAAGATTCATTTTATGAAGATATGTCAGTTGCTTATCATTTTCTTGTAATTTATTTGCAAGATCGACTTTATCGAAGTAAATCTTTTACAATTACCAACAGTCTTAAAAATTTCTTCAAAAGCTTTGTTGAACTGCCTATTTTATTAATAGGATGGAGAAAAATGTTTCCAAAATATAATAGGCATTCAATTAAAACATATTTAGAAGAATTTGTCACACAAAAGTTACAAGATGAATTTGATGAAATGCCCATTAATTATATTTTAGAAAAACAAGAATACATTAAGGCTAAGTTAGAAAAACCATTTAGAGAGTTTATTCATTCCTGGAATGAAAATCGGATTAAAAGACGTAAATCAATATATCATCAATATTATGATGCATCTTTATCCGAAGAGGAAATGATTGCTAAAGTAATTGAGATAGAGACTAATAATTATTATTGTATGCTATTAGAATTATTTACCGCAAACTTGTCTTCTGAAGATGCGCTTGCATTGGGAAATTTAATTGGAACCATTCGACTTATTAAGGAACAAATGGCAGTATATCAATCTAGAAAAGATAAGGAAATTGACACTTATATTTCTCTTCTTATGAAAAAACATCCAATTCTTTCAAGAAATAAGGACTGGGTCAGAAGACAAAGAAATGATTATATAGAAATATGGGAAAAGAGAAATCCTATAGATGCATGTTATGATCAAATTTCTCAGAAAATGACAGGTCAAGAAAAATTAATATTTGATAAAAGAAGGCAAATTCAAAAATCTGATGAATTCAAGTCAACAAAAGAGACTTGGGAAAAGACCAAAGAACCTGGAAAGGAATATAAATTTGGTTTCAGAATTCCCAGTCATAAAAAATGGAAGATTGAATTAGATCATGGTTATTATAAACTTGATAAATATTATACATTAAGAAACAGATCAACATATCCAGGATGGAGAATTGTCAATTCTTTCCTTCGACTTGCTTCTTACTTTTACAATGGAAACTTTCATCTCCTTCAAAATATATTTTTTGGATCATTTGGCCTCAGATCCCTTTATGGATTTGAAGAATTTACTTCTGGATATGATATTAATTCAAGTACTGGAACCTTAAAAGAAATTATGGATAATAAGCCCTGGTTTGGCCGTTTGAAAAATTTATATGAAAGTATTAGTCAATCTAGAAATGATTTTGAAAGTAAACCTGATAATGGACTTTTAGGAAAAGGGATTACCAGAATCTTTAATTGGTCCTGGAATTATTTGATTAAAGCTCCTATTGGAACATTTTTACTTTTCTTTGGAATTCCCCTACTTGTTTTTCTCAATGTTATGTTTAGTGGATTACTAGTAACTTTCTCTCCCGCTTGGGCACCATTGGGATCATTGATTGTCTATCTGTTTAATATTATGATTTTTGATACTGAATCACCCAATAGAAATTATTTAGATTATAAATGTGCACCAATCATAGTAGCAACTCTTTGGAAATTTTTATTTGCTGGAATAGGTCAATTTATTTTGGTAACTTTAACAATTCTTCTGCTTATCATAATTGGACTGTTACTTACCATTTGGGGATTGGTTGGAAACGCTTGTCGGTTCCTATATGATTTTATGAATTTCCATTTACTACTAAAACCATTTGCTAAAATTCCGGGATCAGATGGTTATTTTGTAAAAAGAATTTCAGGACCGGGTGTGGGATATCAAAGCCAATATTATCACCTTATTGATTCAAACTTTGCTTTGTTCATATTAAAATATAAATTAGAAAAATTAGAGCTTGATGCATTCAATACTCAAAAGACATCTGAGTTGGAAACCCCTTTGAATCTACTTATGGAATATTATGAAAAATATAAAGCAGTGGGTTTAATGGCAAATAAAAATGAATCACCGGTAATAAATCTCATTATAGAAAAAGAAAGATTACGGGAAGAATTAGCTAATGCTAATAAATATTATTGGGAAAATCATAATGTCAAAAATAATCTAAAGGAAACTGATAAAATTAAAATGACTCGTACAGATTTATCTACAGTACTTGATCAAGGCCCAGAGCTATGTAAAGCATTTGTTCAAAATAATATTCAACCACGCTTAACAGTAACACAATGGCTTAACTTTTGGACACAAAAAAATCTAGATGTTGCCGACTATGATGGATTAACTAAATTTTGCCTGAAAGAAGAACTCAATGCATCAATTACAGTACCAATTGAGGATGTTGATCAAAATGGTTTTTGTTTGACGGTTAATGAACCAACTATAACTGGTTATGTTGCAAAAATCTTGTCTACAGATTTGCCTAGCTTAGATACAACAGCGAGTAATACTAATCAGGTGACTATAAATAAACTGCTAGAAACACCATCCCAAGAAGTTCTTGATCACAAGAAACTATTTTATGAATCTGAAATTAATCTTTGTAGTATGCCTCGGAAAAAAAATACAGAGGAAACAGTTCATGAAACAACATTTTACAGAACCTTAAGCTTGGGATCATCTGCTAGTTCCCACTCTCCTAGAGATAAGGGCAAAGAGAAGTTATTTGGGACTGATGAAAATGTTTAAAAGAATAACTCTTAGATACGAGTTATCTCACCGAACGGCGAAGCCGTCTCACTTCGTTCGGTGAGCAGGCTCACGTTCGCTTCGCTCAGCTCACTGCGTTCGCAAAAAAAAGGTTTTTTATTATAATTTATTTATCATATATGTATATATGTCAGATCAATTAAAAATTTATGTGAATGGTGTTGGAGGATTAGGTAATTGTCTTTTCCAAGTTGCTGCTGCCATTTATTATGCAGAAAAATATAACGGGGAAATTATCCTAAACCCCAAAAGTAAATGGATTATGAGTGGAACGGCTAATGCTTATGGAAAACACCAGATTAAAAGAGTTAATGGCAAGGATATTACCTATAATCAATCTATTTTTAAAAATTTTAAATGGAGTGAAAAAAAAGAAAATGCTATAATTCACAATTGTAATTTTGAAGATAAAAAACTAAATAATCCATCAAAAAATATTCATATACAAGGGTATTGTCAAAATAAAAACCTTTTTTTAGAGTACATTGATCAAATTCCAAAATACTTGTATCTAAATGACGAAAATATTATTAACTATCTAAAGAATAAATACCAAGGTATTGAAGAGGGAATTTGTGTTGGTCTTAGGGTTGGAAGAGATTTTGCACATATGAAACGTCTAAAAACTGAGTCTTACAAAAAAGCATTAATAACTCTCAAAGAAATGGGTATTAACATAAATAAACTTTTTGTTATATCAGACACTCCTAATGCATGGTCCGATCGTTTTAAACTACAACAAGAGTATCCAGCAGTTGAAGTTAAAGAGGATGATATCACACAGTTTTATGCAGGTATGCTGTGTAAACATTATGTCTTAAGTGAAAGCACTTTTCATTTATGGATTGCTTATATGGGCACAAGAAATCATCCGGAGAAAAAGGTGGTTTGTTTTAAGAACTCCGATATTACAAATCGAAAACTGGAGTTAGATGATTGGATACAAATACCCTACTAATTGTGGATAACAAACAAAAATAAAAAAAATTTATTGTTTCCAACTGTCGTCAAAGGGGACATCATTTCTAAGATTATTAATATCTTCTAAACGTTGTCTCCAGTCCTCACTAATTCCTTCATCATTTGTATTTATAAAGCTATATTCGATTAAAATATCAAACAGACTATCAAAATGTACATGTTCAAAATTTACTTCGGGACAATTTTCCATATTATTGAGTGCATAATCTTCTAAATTAGATACCGCAGTGATTTTTTTACTTCTATAATCAAAATTAAACCAAGGATGTCTTATTACCTTTGTTTTCTTGTGTTGTGTAATATTCCCTGCTTCGGTATCACGGACTTCCTCCTCACCATCAAATTTTATGACGTGTATATGGTCACAAACAAAATCCCGTTGACCATAATCTAAATCAGCATGGCAATTACAATCCAAAACAACAACTGGATCATAATAATCTCTTGGATTAGGATATACACTTTCAAGTAAACTATTCATGTTACGTGAGATCATTTCTAATTTCTTTTCATCACAATTATGATAGTAGTCTGTTGAATCGCGCAATGCAAAAAAATCAGATTTACAAGTTAATTCATAAACTATAGACGCTGGTAGTTTTGCCAAACGACTAAGTAAATCCTTGCATACTCCATCTGATTTATTATTCCATTCAGTATTTCTTACAATGTTTAAAATTTCATTAATTTCATTTCGATATTTTTCCCATTGAAGCTTCTTAAGTTCTATTATCAGTTGTTTCAACTTATTGATGAGACCATTCCATTCAGTTGGAGGATTCCAGTTTTTATATTTGATGCACTTACAAATCCTCCCATAAATTTCGTAATAACTATTAGGATCATGATTAACTTCTTTATCTAAAGGATCAAAATCAAGTTCCCGATGTTTGTTCTCAGGATCTAAATTCTGGAGCTTTTTCACAATTTTGTCAATCTGTCTCAATAATTCGGCTTCTGTATTTGTGCCCATTTGAAGGGAAAAGGAGAACTATGAGGAGGAAACAAGAATCAATTGATGATTCGGCTTGGAAAAGGTAAAAAATAATGGGGTTACTAATATAATTATATTTCAACTTTTTTTTAATAAAAATTGACTTTCACACTTTTTAGGACCTTTGTCATTTCGATTAAATTATCCTTCCTAAGATCAATATGAGTACCCTTCTTCCGGTTTTGGTTAACGGTCTACGTCAACCAGTCCATCTAAAGCTGCCAACAACAGCTCCTTTTAAGCCAGAAGGAGATTTTTATGCATCAAAAATCAAATATGCAGAAACCCACGATGGTCTTCGGATTAAGACTAACTTGGCACATGATCTTCATTATGATCGGGTAATTTTTACAGATCTTTATACATCTGCTCATATTCCACAAAAGTTTGAGATGGCACCAAATCATACACCAGAACTAGGAGTTGCTGGATTTACATTTTTAACTAATCATCTGAATCAAATACTCTTAATTCAAAAAAGAGCATCAGGAATTTGGTATTTACCCGGTGGAATTTGTCATCAATATGAAAAAATTCATCAGGCTGCAGAAAGAGAAATGCAAGAAGAAACAGGTCTTGATATTAAAGGACAATTAGATGATCAACCTCTATTTGCCTATGAGTCCATTGTAATGAAACCTCAATCAGATGAAGTTAATAAGGCAGTTCACCATAACCTCATGTTCTTCTTTCGGCACAAGTTTGAAGGATCCAACAAATTGCAAATTGGTGATGAGAAAGAGATCTCTGATGTTCAATGGATTGGAATTAGTGAATTTTTAGAAAGTGGAATGAAAACACTCCCAACCCTACCATTTTTCCTTAAAAAATTTTTTTATAAAAGTTGATTTATAAAAGCCATATGACCTTTAATTAATCCATTTAATTCAATCCAACAAACTATGGCAGAATTTATGGATCCAAATGATATCACTGAAATCTTTCCAAAGCAGTTTTATATTAGCAACTATCAAACGGCTAAAAATAAACAGCTCATCGAAAGCCTTGGAATTAATACCATTATCAATGTTGCCATAGAGTTAGAACATGATTACCAAGATATTAAAGTTTATAAGTATAATTTGGAAGATAAACACTATTTTAAAATTACTAACTTTTTAGATGAAATCACTGATCTCATTCATGAAAAGATAACCAGTGGAAAGATTGTCTTAATTCACTGTATGGCAGGAAAAAGTCGTTCGGCTTCATTTGTTTTGGCATACTTGATGAAATATAAGAAAATGAATTTGGAAGAGGCATACAAATTCTTTTGTAGTAAAAGACAAGTGTTTCCCAATAATGGGTTTATGAGAGAGCTGGTAGAGTTTGATAAAAAACTGTTTACTGAAAGCCAGTTTGATCTTTACAAGTATGATCGGGATCTGATTAAACTTTATAAAGAAAGAGGTAGAGTAGATTGTGAGTTGGTCAAAGAGATTTTTCAACATATAGAAGGTGATGAAGTGGAAAAGGTTTTTTATAGTCAAATTACGGATTAATCTGTATACTGATAAAACTCAAAAAAGCTAAATAATTTTATAGAAAATTTCTTTTAATAATTGGTTATTAGTAAAAGAAAACCCACTCAGGGTCATTTGGCGGATAATGGTGGTCATTCCGGCCATAAATGACAAAAAGGGATGTGATTATGCAAGAGATCCACAGGTGTTGTTTTGAGATGACTTTTAAAGATTTTTCAATTTTTTACTTTAATGCGCTCAATTAGATTAAAAAATAATATAAAATAAAATATAGATGATAGCATTTTAGATGGATTCGACTATCATCCAATGAGTTAATGGTGCAAGGAGTAAAGTAAGTTGAGTCTCGTAATTACATGTTTCGCAAAAATATTTCATAAATTTTAATAAAGATATTACTACTTTTACTAAAATAAAATTTACTGGATCATATCAACTTCACTTGGAGGAATTGCTTTAGATCTATTCAAATTATTCATCAATGTATCAAAATGGCTTGCATCAACCATAATGGGTTTAACTTCTTCATCACTTGAATCAGGACTACGTGAAGCTTTTTTCCGAGGTAGATCTGAGTGTGACATCTGTGAAAATTTGGCCTCCATTTCAGCAAGCTGTTGCTTTAATTTTTCATTTTCATCATTCAGTTCCTTTTGTTTTTTAAGATCTATATTAACTAATCCATAGAGATACTTTCTAGTTTCTGAACCAGGTTTGGAATAGTCAATAGCTGACATTCTACTATTATTTTTAACAAAGATATCAACACCAGAATCAACAAAAAATCTAACCATATCATAATTATTATTTTCTGCTGCATACATAATACATGTAGAACCAAATTTAGATACTGCATTTATGTTTACACCATTTTCAACAAAAAACTTGACTAGGAAATTGATATTTTTGTGACAACACATGAGAAACAGTGCATCTTGATTAATTGGTAAATTTCTCTTCATAGCATCAACAATCATGTTATGAATGTGTAAAGTAAAAAATTCTTTGGTTTCGTCGGTTTTCAGAGTTGAAAAAGTTTGTAGAAGAGTTGATCCAATAGCATAAGTGTATGGGTCAATTTCATAATCGCAAAAATCTTGAGGATGATGAGCCATTCTTTTTTCTCTAGATAATAGTGATAATTAAATAGTTGTTATATGAGACATAAAATTAAAAATTCAATTTTTTATCTGTACTATTATTATAATGCCTCGTAAAATAGAACAGCTAAAGCTGTCTCACATAATTATGTTCGAGTGACTGCGTCACTTCGCTACGCTCAGCAAGCAAGCTTGCAAATAAGAACTTCGTTCACATATTAAGTATTTAACCTTTATTTGCAGGCATTGCCTGCAGAGCGAAGCGAAGTAACATTCATTCGTGAATGTTGCTCGAAAAGATTGTTTCCATTTATTTTTTATCTGTACTATTATTATAATGCCTCGTAAAATAATTATAAGATTACCTACTTCAAAATTCATGACATTAAACTCATTATTGAGAGATGGGGATATTATGTGTGGATTAGAAGAAAGAAAGATTGAGATGATTCCGAAACTGCACAAAGGCAAGGAAGATCTATCGCTTTCTATTGAATTATATGGATTAGACAGAGAACTAAAATATAAAACAGATCAATTAACTAAAGGAGAGTTTGAAAAAATGTTTCAAATGGTTGATATGATGCCCATTAGAAAAATGGAAATGAGAAATAAAAAGGATAAATCAAAAAGTAAATGTAATCAAGTTGCTGGTGATATGGAACTTTATAATGATAAGAATCCAGGTTCAACTTTAGAAGGAACTGGTTATAAGGACAAGGAAACTGCTAAAAAAACAATTAAGCTAATTCAAAAAAGATCCCCAATTTATCAAAAAGCAGTAGTTAATACTATGTATCACAGAGCCAAAAATCATAAGAATCAAACAAAGGAAATGAAAGAGGCCATGAGTATATTTAAAAAATGGCTTCAGAAACATAAAAAAGATAAACCTAAATATGAATATCTGGATCTCGAGTTAATTAAAAAGTATGAAAAATTGGCAGATGAATATGATGTTTCTAGAGTTGCCCGAGGATTTAAACCACCAACTAAAACTTCTCGAGGATTTCTTGAAGTTTATAAAAAGGCTAGGGGTAAAAAAGGAAAACTACCTTTTATTCCAACTTTCAAAGACAACCCAGAAGGCCAAGATTATGATAGTTATAGAGAATCGTTCTTGAATGCCAGATTGGGACAAATGAAAGCTGCCAAAACCAAACTCTATTATAAAACTGGAAAGTATAAAGGATTACCAACTAAACAACATGTGATCCTAATTATGCATGCCTATTCACCAGATCCAAAGGGAATTAAGGCTAAAGCCAGTCAACTCAAAGAGCTTGATGATAAATAAAGCTTTTTGATGGGTACTCAGTGAACCTCACTTTCCTCCATCTGATCCCAATATCCTCCAGGAGTATTGTGCTGAGCATGCTTGGCACAAGCCGGGCAAGAGCCCTGCGGGGTGATCCAGAATTGCTTCTGGGAGAGCCAGACGGAGAGGCGGAAGGGGTTGATTGAGAAGAATCCATATGATGGTGATTCAACGGACCAGCGAAAACTACTCCCTGCTTTAAATGGACCTTTCTAAAACTTTAATAATCAATTTTTTTTATCTTTCTGTTTATATATATAAGATGAATAACCAGAAAAACATTGTATTTTGTATTGTTGCTGCAGCCTTTATTGGAGCATCAGTTTACACCATGCTAACGTGTGAATCATGTCCGCCATTTAATCAGTATAAGTCGTCCCTATCCCCAGAACTTAAACAACTCCATGATAAAGTCGCCGAGGAACGTAGAAACCTTTATCTTATGGGTTTAATTATTGGTACAGTCCTTGCCTTTGGATACCTTTGGATGAATAACCTATCTCTCAATCCCCTTAAACACAGCTGTACCTTTGTTGCTATCGCCTTAGTAACCCAATATATGGTTTATACACTTACCCCTAAGAAATATCATATGCTTCCCAATCTCAAATCCTCTGATCAAATCCAAGGCTGGTATAATGTTTATCATCATATGAAAGGTCGTTATCATATGGGAATGATTTTAGGAGTTGTTGGATACTTCCTTTTAGCTTGGAGTATTTCAACTTATAACCAATATTATTAAAGTGATTCTATGCAACTAAAATGATTGGGAATATTTATTTGATTCTCTTTGCAATAAATATATATCTTTTTTGCATTCCATAACTCATCCTTTTTATCTAATTTAATATAGTGGTGACAAAAAGGAGTTGTTTTCAAACAAAGCTGTGATACTTTAAAATTAGAACAAACTTCCACATAGTCAGTGTAACTGTCCATGATACTCTTGTTTTTATTGAAGATAATAATTAATCTTATAAATGTTAGAAAATCAATTATTTTGAAAAAATTGCATTAAAATCAACATATATAAAGTCTTCATATCATAATAATATATATAAAAAGAATGACATGTGAAGGTAATCAATGTTGCGCTAGAACTCAAGATAATAAGAGATGTTCAAATAGTGTCTATCATGACTCTAATCATTGTAAAACCCATTACCCGAAAGCCATAAAGCTTTACAAGGAATATAAAAAAATCTGTAATGTGGCATATGACTTAGATATTGATCAAGAAAAAGGTCCAGACATTGAAAAAGATATCAGGTATTATCTTAAATGTTACATTTGGCTCAATAGGGCCTTTGATGCAAGAATGAAACATAGAAAGTATGCATTTGTACCAGAGTGTTATGATTATGGTCATGATAAACAATTTGATATTATCCAAGAAAAATTAAATAAATGTGAATTAGTTTTATCAAATCTTTATAATGAATACAAGAAACAAAATCAATTGCCTGAAATTACTCCACCACCTAGTGATGATAGCGATAACGGCGGAAATACCATGAGTATTACAGATGAAAGTGATACTGATGAAACTACTGAAGATAATAATAAATATGCGGTAACTATTGTACCTAAAAAAATTAAAAAATATAATAAAAAGAGAAAAGAAAAGACTGAAAACATTGATCAAATAATTAGTCAATATATGAAGGAAAATAAAATAGAATTAGAAAAAAGAAATAAACTGATTAATATTATCCTTAAAACAATAACCATGCAATACCAAAATATTATAAATATTGATGATGATAATATTTTCATATTGACTATGACTATGCATCATATTACAAAAATATTATATGAAATTGGCTATTATGAAGAAAATTACAAACCAGAAAGATGTAAAGAATGTTGTTGTGGTAATTATATTTGTTATGATATGAAACTAGGTTGTGGATGTTATTATAGATACGATCATGTTAAGGAATATTTGAATGTTATGAGCGAATATACATTAAGAATGTTTTTAGAGATAATGTTAAGGAATCAAGAAAAAATTAAACCATTGCTTACAGATATGATCTGGTTTTATCAAATGTTTGGGGAAAGTATCTTAACTATGGAGATGGAAACAATTTGGGATGATAAAAAAAATAGATTAATTTTAAGAGTTGCCGAAATCCTTCAAGATAAAAGACCTTCCAAAAATATGGCCAGATTAAGAATGAAAAAGAAAGCTTTACAACGTTTGATTGAATCTGAAGAACGGATGAGTGATTCAGATAGTGACTCAGATAGTGAATAATAAAAATTGATTATTTTATTTAATGAGATTGTATAATTAATATTAAAATTATTTAATCATGTATGAAATAAAAAACCAATCACTCTTTGAAAGAGTTGTAGAAAGTTATGCATCAGTTATTACAGCATTTGTAGTAACTATCTTTTCAATTCCAATACTTTTATGGGTCATTACTGGATATGTATTTTCTTTGTTACCATTTATTGCGGCATTAGGTATTTTCTTTGGTATTCCAGTTGTTGGTATTTGGGGTTTAGTTTGTCTTTTTGAAAGCATTGCCTTCTAATGATTATTTTAAACATATTGCGGATGAGTATAATAAGGACCATGAAATTGATCCAGTTTTTTTATAACACTTTCATCCAATCTTAAATCTATTACTTTCTTATTTTCAACCATATGATCACAATTACATGATCTTGGAATAATAATAAAACCTTTGCTTAAGGCCCAAGATAAAAGCAAATCGGATTTAGAAATGCCAGTTTCTTGAGATAAGTGAATTAATTTTTCATCATTAAATTTTTCTCCTTTAACAAGGGATGAATGGGCTTCTACTAAAATACATTGGTCTTTACAATATTGCACAAGTTCATCCCTGAGAAAATAAGGACTAATTTCTATTTGATTCAGATAGGGTTTCATAGAACCATTTTCTAAAATTTCTTTTAATTGTGTTATTTTATAATTACTCACACCAATCTTTTTTACTTTATCTTTTAGTTCCGGAATTTCACCTTTCACAATCTTTTCCAAAACTTTCCAAGCATTTAGATTTTTAGCCAGATGATTAAGATCAGCCCTTTCATGAACAGGATAGTGTAATAAAATAAGATCGATATAATCCACTTGCAAATTAGCCAAACTGTTTTTAATAGTTTTAATAATATGAGATTCATTGCACTGTTTCTTGTCAATTGGAACTTTAGTGGTAACCCAAATAGCTGATCGTTCAATTCCACTGTCTTTGATGGCACGACCAACTTGACTTTCATTTCCATATCTCATCGCTGTATCAATATGTCTATACCCTAATCGAAGAGCAGATAAAACACTATTGTAAGCTGTTTCATCTTTCAGTCGGTATGTTCCGAAACCAAGATGAGGAATATGTTCCATTAATACAATGGAAAGGATACTTTTTGTTGTTTTAATTGGAAATATAGGGAGATTATTTTTCAATTTTTTAATCTTTTTTTTAAAAACAATATATATATAATGAAAATATTTACAATTGTCTTAATTATAATTTGCTCAATTATTTTAGTTGGTGCTTTCATCGGTTTAACTGGTGCTACATCTGCTTATTTTGGATATAAGGAAATAACAAAAGATAAAAATGGAGATGATAAAGAAAAGACTGATAATGATATGGAAGCAGCACCTTATGTTTCCCAGGAAATTCCTGAGGAAGTTATAGAAAGACCTTACGCTGATGATGAGGCTACACAAGCCACTGAGCAAGATAATGTTGTAGTACCCACACAGGAACAAACTACAACTACTGCTCCTGTTACATTACCTCCAGAACCTGAAGCTGTTCCACAACAACCCAAAACTCAACCACAACAAATTGCAACCACACAAGATATGCCAACTCAATCAAATGTATGGGTAGCTGAACATAATAGAATTCGTGCAGCGGTTGGTCAACCACCTGTTACTTGGAACCAAGGTATGGCAGACAGTGCTAAAAATTATGCTCTAAACTGTGAATTCAAACATTCAGATAAAAGCCAACGAACCTTAAATGGAACAATTTTAGGTGAAAATTTAGCATATGGATCCCCTTTTGAAAACTATGATGATAAAAAAATTATGGGTTTATGGGAGTCAGAAAAACAATACTATGATCACCCTCAATATCCCAGTGCAAGTTCAAAAGGAGAAACCGGACATTACACTCAAATTGTAAATAAAAATGTTAAACAAATTGGATGTGGTTGTGCTAATTGTGATGGAAAGAAGATTTGTGTTTGTAGATATGATCCTATTCAAATGGGTAATCAATATCCTTACTAAGATAATAAAATAATGTTAAATTGTTACCTTAATCAAATCCAATGAATTTTATTTTTAAAGTTTTTATCATAACATGGTATACCTTCAATCAGTCTTTTTTAATAAGCTGACTTTTGTCTGAATTTATTAATTATACCAAATCATACTATTCACTTGTATTATTTATCTATTTTTTCATTTTTTTCAAATATCAAGATAAAACTGTTTATTATAAAAATCATAAAGAAATTGTTTTTCTGTGGTCTGAAAATGATTTGGAATAAATTGTATCATTTATATATATTAAGAATTATTTTTATTGATCAATGACATGCTCAGAACAACAATAGTATTGACCATGAAGTAAAATTGTTGTGGAAAGAGGTTGTAATCCAGGTTTCATCATTTGACCACACGGACAAACTTCTGAATCATAGACACCACCATAGACGAATTGAATTTGTTTTTGGGGCATTTAATTATAAATAAATGTTTTATTTAACTATGTCATTAAATGATCAATTTTTTATCTACCTTTGAATTGAACATAAAAATCCCCATGATTTGTACCGGCATCATATCCTAATTCATTCAATTTTTTAATTAAGGGATCTCTCAAAGCGTTACTATTTCCTTTAATTTTATAAACATAATAGTTATAAAAATTATGTTTTTCAATTTCCCCTTTAATTAAATCTTGAATTCCTTGTACTTCAATGGGAATTTGTGTTTCTAAATATTTTTCTAATTGTTGATCTCGAAAAGATTTTAATTGAGCTGCAGTCATTATATTCGAACTTGATTTATTCAATTTTGAGGGGATATTAAGATCCATTGCACTAACAATATGCCAATTAACCAGAAGATCATCACTTGACTCTGAAAATGAAGTAGTACAAAGAGGACAAACTTTCTTATTATCTACAATAAGTGGTTCAATAACTTTCTTGTCAAAAGTATGACCACAATTCTTCAAAATAATTGGATGTTCGAATTTTTCTTTGGTTACTGGACATCGATTCCATTTTGAAGTATCTTTTTTGTGAGAACTGGATGATTTTTTAGAATTTTTTCTGGAAGGAGAAACTGAAGCTGGCCCAACCGGAGTTTCAACAGTACGTATAACTATAGGACTATTACCAGGGGTTTCAACAGATGGCGAACCGCCAAAGCTAATAATGCTCATTGTGTTTGCCATAAATGATAGTTAATGTTAAACTTATTAATCAAGTGCAATAGGTTAATTTATCAATTTTTTTTATCTTTAAAGCCGGCTAAAAAAATAAAAAAATCAAATGGTAATCTCAATTTTTATGTCTTCATCAGAAATTTCCTTTTTATTTTTGACAGTTTTAAAAGGAGATTTAATATCTAAATCTTGACCATAAACTTCTTTAATAAAATTTTTAAAATCTAATAATCTTGCTATATTTTTTTTACATGTTATTGTTATTAGTCTGCCCCTAATTCTAATTATGCTACTACCTATGTTAATTTTATATGAACCTTCAACTTGATAAATTGCCCTATAATTTAAATTTTTGGTTGTACAATAATTTATGATTTTCTGATTAATATCAGCGCAATTATAATAACTTGGATTAAGTTGCCATGATTCCGAGTATGAACGTCTTTCAGGATTTTCATGGTCCTTTAATTGTAATTCATCTACAACAAATTTAACTTTTTCATCCATTTTAATATTTTTCTTCAAACAACGATAATCAATAAACACTTCTTCTGGTAGATATCTGATCAGTATAAGCTGATCTTCAAAATTAAATTTAATATTCATAAGCTCTGCTTTTGAATTCATAAAAATTGTATCATGTGACTTCATTTTTTTCTCTAAATTACACTTGTGATTATTTTTATATTTTATACAATTAATCGCATTGGATGTTTGTAGACGATTGAATTCATTTTCTAAATCTACTTTTTCTTTTAATTTTATACTTAAGATTAATGATACTCCTATGTTTTTCATTTGTTCAAATTATAAATATATTCTCCTATAAATAATATTTTTCAATTTTTAATAAATACACAATATATAAAGATAATGATTATTGTGTCACATCTATTATATTATGAAAGACCCTATCTAGATGAATGGATTAATTTTCATAAGAAACAAGGATTTACAACCTTTTACATTTATTTAAAGTATGGACAATTAACACATGGTAGTATTATACCACAAAATGATAAAATATATAATGATTTGGTAGAAAAATATAAAAGTAAAAATGTTCATTTTATTCATATAAAATCAGTACCACTAATTCATATTAATCATTTCTTTAGGAATTATGCAAAGAATCATATTAATCAATGGTGTGCAATATTAGATATTGATGAATTTTTGCATTGTCCTGTGAATAGTTTGAATATAAAAAAACTAGTAAATGGTTACAATAAAAAAAATATTAATGCAATCTTAGTGAATTGGCATTGTTATGGAAGTAATGGCGTGATAGAAAATCCATTATATGAAGTAGTTAATAAATTTACTAAACCAACAAATAGATTTCATGAGATTAATTGTTATGGTAAATCATTTATAAAAATTATACCAGATCTGGTAAAAAAATACATAGATAATACAAATAACCATCGAATTATGATTATTAAAAAATATTATACAAGTAATGGAATACCATTATCCAAACATAATCAACAGAATTATAATAAATATATCTATTTGAAAAAACAGTTCTTAAAAGAATATTATAATAAAACTCCCTTAAATGTTAGATTTAATATTGATTTCATGTGGGTTTATCCAGAAAAAAATCCCAAACTAATTATTAACCATTACATTACAAGAAGTTTAAATGAATATCAGGAGAAAATATCAATTAATAAAAATAAAACTGATAGGTACAATTTAAAATTTTTTAATTATATAAACAATATATAAGATTATGATAATTATCACTCATCTACTTTATTGTGAAATACCTTATTTAGATGAATGGATTAATTTCCATAGACAACAAGGATTTAAACACTTTTATATTTATGTAAAATATGGCAAGTTAACATTTGGTCATTTTGTAGCTAAAAATGATAATATTTTTAATAATTTGATAAATAAATATAAGGGAACTCGTGTCCATTTTATTCATATCGAGTCGGTACCAATTATCCATATTAATCATTTCTTTAAACATTTAGCACAAAAACATTTGGGCAAATGGTGTGCCATTTTGGATATTGATGAATTTATCCACACCCCTAAAAAAAATAAAACTATGAAACAAATTACTATAGAATATGATCAAAAGGGTATTGAATTTGTACTTGTTAATTGGCACTGTTTTGGAAGTAATGGACTTGTAGATAATCCTACTCATGAAGTTATAAATAAGTTTACAAAACCAACTAACAGATTTGAGGCATTGAATTTTACTGGTAAATCATTCCTTAAAATAACTTCAAAAATAATTAATAAAGAAAGAGTAGCAGGAAATACTCATCGTTTAATGGGACATAATTATTTTACAAGTAATGGTAAATCTGTTGCAGAACAAAATAATAATTATTTAAAAGAACTTCAAATGTTAAGAAATAGCTATTTAAAACAAATAGGCAAACCACCTGAAAAAGTTGTTATTAATGGATTTTATGTTTATCCAGAAGAAGATCCAAATTTGATTATTAATCATTATATTGTAAGAAGTTTGAATGAATATAAAAAGAAGATGGCAATTAATCCCACTAGGAAAGACCGATATAATTTAAGATTTTTTAATTATGTTAATAGTATTTGATCATAAATTTCTTGATTGATTATATTTTTATAAATTTTATATGAATATTGTTTATTTGATAATTTACTTTTAAATTTATGTAAACTATCACCTTCTTTCAATCCCCCACCTAATATAAAAGTTTTATTCATTCCCAATTCTTTAACAACATTAATTAATAAAAATTCTGTAATACAATTTGAAGAATTATCATTACAAGAAAGATGGTAATGAATAAAATCCTTAAAAACAAAGATAATAGATGCACCAATGATTTCACCATGTTGATTTTTAACTAATGCTAAATAACTATTAAACATTTCTAATTGGTTAAAATATTGATCATTAAAATAATAATAAGGTTTGCTACAAACTTTATCCATGGTTTGATGATAGAGTTTCCTGAATTGAGTGTCTTTAGATAAAGATTTTCTTTTAATTTCTTTTAATGAAAAAGTCATTCCATTTTTTTCTGCCTTTCTAAAAATATTTCGAACTTTTGAATTCAAGACTTTGTTAAAATAGTATTCAAAATCATTTACTTGAATCCCAAATATAGGTCTTTCTGATAAAATATTATACCCAGTTAAATTAAGATCTAAATATGGATTTTGTCTGACTATTTCTGACACATAATTTCTCTCATATACTTTTTCTCTAAATAAGGGCAAGAATTCATTAAATGTGTTTTGATCTAAAAAATAATACCCAGAATAACCATAAGGAGTGATCAAATCATAGTAAATTTGGTTATTTAGGTTATGTGGTCTTTTTAAATAAACATAAATTAAATCTTTATAAATACAACATTCCCAAATGGCTCCTTGATCAGAATATTCACAGGCCTGACCATATTTTGAAGTAAAATAAATATCAGGGAAATCATAATCTATTTCTTTTATTTTTTCAAGATCATAGAATTCTATTGTATTCATTATACTATGAGTTATAATTTAATTTATTTTTCTAAACATGTTAATATATGAAGGAAATAGGTTCAGACTATAATTTTAATCCTTTTAATTTTATGCATTTATGGTTTAAAAATAAATTGATTCCTTTTCAAAAGACAGATAAAAAATTTTTTGCATCTGGAAGAATTGCCTTAAAATATATAATAAATAATCTTCCTAATCACCATTTTTTAATACCAGATTATTTATGTGAGTCAATTAGAGACCAATTTATAAATAAAGATTATTATGAAATAACAAACGATTTACAAATTAATCTTTTGAGTTTAATTGAAAAAATAAAAGAACATCAAGATAAAAAATTGGCAATTTTGACCATAGATTATTTTGGAAAGCTAGACCCAAACATTTGTAAAGTTATAAATTTATGTAAGGATGGAAATATATTGTTAGTTCAAGATTTTACCCATGATATTTTTACAAATCACCTTTATGGAAGTATTTCTTTTTGTAGTTATAGAAAGATGTTACCAACTCCTTATGGAGGATATTTAATAGATCCAAAAAATATATTACCAAAACAAAAATTTAATATACATATTATTTATCTATTGCTTTTCTTACTCAAATTATTTAGTATGTTCTTGAAGAACTTTGGTTTTTTGAAATTTATTTGGAGACCTTTATTAAATATTTGTGAAAAGAAAATAAATAATATTGTATATTTTGGGTTTGATTACCTCAATTATTTTTTCTATCAAGTATTGGCTTCAGATATAGAAAATATAATGGGAAAAAGAAAACAAAATAATACTTTTTTAAAAATTATGGTACGGAATCAATCAATTGAAAGAATAAGAGAAAATAATTTTTCTTATCCTCTTGTTTTTAATACAGAAGAAGAACGAGATTTAGTTAGAAATAAATTAATTCAAAATAAAATTTATTCACCAATTTACTGGCCTAATGATCATCCTTTATCTAAAAAGATATTGTTTATACCTCTAGATCAAAGATATAACCCTAAGGATTATCAATCTATTGTTGGTTTGAATCTAAATAAATAACCAGCTTGGTATTATCTGGAAATCCTTGTGGAACTTTGTGAGCTAAATTATGTTTTTTTACAAATTCATTTGCAGCTTTTTTAATAGGCAGCCAATTATAATCATCCATGATAATTACGCCTTTGGGATTCATTTTTGGATAGAATAATTCTAAATCTTTTTTCACACCTTCATAACTATGATCACCATCTACAAATAATACATCAATAGATTTATTTGGAAAGATATTGTAAACATTCCAACTAGTATCATTAATATACTTTATGTCTAAATTATGTTTCTTAATTGATTCCTCTATATTAGTTCTTAAATTTTCCAAGTTTTTAATTCTCAATTCTACATTTTTTTGATCAATCTGATTAATTTTTTGTCCATTAAATATTTGAATTTTATCATGTGGATCAATGCCATAAATTTTTATTTGAGGAAATTTATCTTTTATATAAAATAAACTGGAGCCACCATAAACTCCAATTTCAACAAAACATCCATGATCAAATTTTTTTAATATCTCTTTTAATAAATTTCTGGTTCGATCCCTACTTTGTGTTGGAAACGATCCATATTTATTTTTAAATATCAAATGGTTAATCTTTGCTGCCATCCCTGGATCATCTTTTTGAGTGTTCATTTATACTTATATAAGATATTAAATTATTAAAGATTTTGATTAATATATTCAATAATACTCACATCTAAATTATTTTTATGATGATTATTATTATTCTTTTGCCTATAAACTGAATAATCATAATCTTCTTCTTTAGAACTTAATTCTTTTATGATATCCTGCATTTCATGGCTAAAGTCTATTTTACAAAAATCACAAATTTCTTTAATTTTGTTTTCTGTGTCATTGAATAATTGATCATAACAAACAATAATAATATTTTCTGGATATTTTTCTTTTAGATCATTAAATAAGTCTCTTAATTCTTTCCATTTATTAAATCCAAAGTAATTTTCTTTTAATCCATTGTTTTTATCTGATCCATCTTTCCAATCTTTTAATTGTTCACTTGAGTGCATTTGTGAATAAATAACAGAATATGGATCTCTGATGAGACCTATTATTTTAATAGATGGTTCTAGTTGGATAAATTTTTCAATTAAATAATGATGATGAACATTTTTAATAAAAATATTCTTAATTTCTTCTTTATGATTAAAGTTAATTTGATTACATTGTCCTTTATTGGTGTGATAATCTGATTTCATAAGACAAAACTCATCATCTGTATTAATCAATTCATTAATAAAACTTTGAAAATCATCTTTGGTTGAATTAAAATCTATTCTATTTTTGAACTTATATGAAAATAAAGGTTGATATAGAGTTTTAGTATGTTTGTCTGCTTCAAAAATGGTTTGAAGCCAGGTTGATCCAGATCTAGGTGCGGAATGTAGTGATATGATATTCATTTAATTTATTATAAGAAATAAAAATTGATTTTATAAACCAATATTTTTTTTCAATAAATAAATATTATTAAATGAGTCTCTATAACAAATATAGTAAGATTATTGTTAACCGTGAGGGGGAATTAGAAGATTCCCATATGAAAACTCTAAAAATTTTGAGTGAAATACAATCTGAAAAATGTTATCAAATCAATTATAATTCTATTGATGAGATAGAGCCGGATGAAAATATAAAACAACTATCACATCAATGCGAACATCATGTATCTTTACCAGTTCACACAACTTTTAAAGACACCATTTTAAAAGATAATCTAAATGCAAATAAAAATTTAAACTCTAATATTCTTGGGCAAAATTATACCCTGTTGTTAAATGAAACTGAATTAAATATTCCTGTAGCGGAAACAACTCCTGAAAATTTAGCATATTATGGTGCAATATTACTTCAAGTTGGAGATAAAGTTAATTTTAATCATTCTGTTGATCTACCAGTTACAAAAATGAATATTGGGAAAAATTATGTCAAAGGATTTTTATTAAATGAAGAATTGGGAGGGGGATGTTACTTGGAATACCATAATACACCACATTTCCATATGCCACTGGATGAAAACTCTTCTGGATATTTGATTTTATCTAAAGTAACAAATCAAGGATGTCATTTATCGGCATTTAAAATACCATTTGGATATGCCATCTACACTAAACCATTGGCCATTCATTGTGATGCATATTTAAATGGTGATTATTTAGTGGTTTATACTGTTACAGATACTTATTTGACTTTATTGCTTAAAACAAAAATCAATAAAATGCCTGTGGATGTGAAAGTTGTTTAATTTTTAAAATATTTTTTAAACATATTTTTAAGGCTAAATTTTTTTTTATCACTATATGAATCTGTTTGTTCTGTATTCACATTATCATCACTTTCACTACTACGCTCACTACCACTATCACTCTTACTGCTACTATCACTATCACTGTTATTGCCAATGTCACTGCTCTCACTACCACTATCACTCTTACTGCTACTATCACTATCACTGTTATTGCCACTATCACTACTCTCACTGCCACTATCACTACTCTCACTGCCACTATCACTACTCTCACTGCCACTACCACTACCACTTTCACTGCCACTGTCACTGCTCTCACTATCGTAACTTGAACTATCACTCTCACTAAAACTATTTTGCTTTTCCTCGGTCTCATCCGCCCAAATAAAATCTGCAAAATGTTCATGATCTGATGTCACAACGACATATTCCATTTCTCTAAAATAACTACATATTTCCTCTTTTATTCCTGGATGTTTGAAATAATATCTCATTTCAACATGTCCTTTATTAGCAGCATTACAAATTTCTTCAAGTATTTTTCTTTTTTCTTGGACTAATTTTTCTTGTTTAACTTTTTTTTTGTATTCATTTGCCATATTGAGTGCATCTTTTGCATTAAATGGTATTGGATCCTTATTTTCATCTTGTTTTGAAATAGTTAAATTCAATGCAGAAACAATAATCCAATTAATAGGAAAGAAGTCCGGATTTCCGTGGAATACATTTCTACAAGTTGGACATTCCTTCTTTTTTAATTTAATAAGCATTTCCTTTTCAAAAGTATGTCCACAAGGAATTATAACAGGAACTGTAAATTGTTCTTGAGTTACTGGACAAATCTTCCAATTATCATCCATTAAAAAATAATTTAACTTATTTCTAAGCATTATGTAATAAATAAATCAATCATCAACTTTTTCTGGATTGTGATTCCAAGAGATCTCCAATGAATCATAATTCTTCTCCACCTCAAACTTTCTGGCCTTTAAATCATTAATTAATCCATCTATCAAGTCTTCATTCTTAGCAATCATTTTCGTATCAAATGTATCTGAATGATGCCCCGCCTTAGCTCTAATTTTAATATGACTTAAAACAGCCTGTAAAAGTTTATGGGATTTATCTGAAAGATTTCTTGAACTATCAAGATAAGCCATTTCGGCATCATACTTTTCAATCTCTTCCTTAGTTGGACGAGGGATATCCAAATTAAGAATATCTACAATGACCCAATTATTCCTAAATTTTTCTGGATCTCCTTTAAAATAAGCATTACACAATGGACATCTCTTAACTGAAAGACTTTGCAAAACTTTCCGATCAAATGTATGTCCACATTCGGGAACAATAACAGGATCCTTAAAATAATCCATGGTTACAACATCCATTAATGGACTTGCTTTGATGGTCATCACATAATCATTATTGAGGATTTGTTCCTGTGCTTTATAGGCTTCTTCAGTTGCCATTTTTGTTAAATGCAAGATAATTATACCAAATGATTATCATGTATTTCAGCCAATAAATAAATCAATTTTTATAATAACATATATCTATTATCATTGTATTTGTGTGTAAAGGTTCCTTTAAGAATTGCCGCATTTTTTGCTTTTAGATTTCTACATTTTATGCAATCATGTGAACATCCTTTATTGTAACATGATTGACAAAGATCAGTTGGCCCTTTACAGCTTGGACATTTGACTAGGCATAGATCCTCTCCTTTAGGCGCAGCCTTAAGACAGTTATAACATGGAAAATCAGGTTGCATAAGATTGCTCATGGAAAAAATGTTTATATTAATAATTATTATAATACTAAAATTAATAAATAAACAAATCAATTTTTTCTTTTACTTACTGGCCTTGAGCTTACCATCTCCCATCATCCTGGCTCCAAGAGCCTGGTTAGTGAGACTAAGACCGTAGTAGGCAGCTGCAACTTCTGGTGAAATAACTGTGCTGTTCACACCTTTCATAGATTCTGACTGTAGTTGTGCGATCTGGAATTGTAAGAGGCCTGGATGTTTGTCAAATTGAGCTGCACGTTTCTCATCAATTTCAAGTTGGAGTTGTTTTTCACGCATGCGGGCTTCTGCAGCCATACTTTCAGCTTTCGCTTTAGTTTCAGCTTCTACAAGGGCAGCTTCTTGTCTCATACGTGCTGCTTCAAGATCGGCCTTAGCAGCATTAATCTTATTTAGATTATCGGCCTCCTGTTCAATTTTCTTTACAGCTGCCTTTTGTTGTGCCTCTTGTTTAGCTAGGGCAGTCTGTTTACCAATAACAGCTTCTTTGGCTTGTGTTTCGGTATTCAAGAGTGAAAATTTAGCCATTTCTTCTGAAATCTTTTTATCTAGGATTTTAGGTGTTTCAATGTTAAGACGATGAAGTTCAATTCCATAAGTGTTAAAATCACGACGAAGATGTTCAAAGACGGTTTGTTGAATTTGTTCGTAAAATTCAGATTCTGAACTATCATTTTCCTTCTTATTTTGATTGGATTTGAGAAAGTCAGTTGAACTACAATGTTGAATCACCATGCCCATGTCTGCACTCACTAAATATTCAATATGATCATTGATCTTATCTGGGTCAAGTTTAGTGAGTGTCATATCAGGATTATTAATTTCATAAACTACCAAGAGTTTAACACCAATAGGTAGACCATCACTTGTACGGAAAACCTCATAATTAACATCTGGATAGTCAATATCTTTATCAGATGATTTATTTTCCTTAGTACGGCGTTGTTTTGTAGCATCACTTGGGAATTGCATAGTTTGGATATTAGTGGCAATGAATCGTTCAAATGAATGGTTGGGAGATGCAATCAAAACCGGTTGACGATCATCGCTTGGACCAAAAGTTACCAATCGACCGTTATCATAAGTAACTGCCACCTCTCCAGTGCGTGGAAGAATACGTTTGATGGAACCATGAGTGATAAGTCTCTCAGTAGTTGGTGCAAACCACTGATCTTTCTTATGCTTCTCAAGTTGAAAGGTACTTTGTTTAAAGACATAAGGTTCGCGACGTGATTCAAGAAGAACTGGTACACCATCAACCCAAACCTTAGCAACAGTACCTTGTGGAACTTGAACAATATGATAATTACCATGAGAAATATAAACCGATTTCATTTCACCGATATAATGTTCAGGAATATGTATGGTTGGATTTTTGAAAACATATGGTTTTTCACGTGGAACAAGGAAATAGGGTTGATTATTAATATTAATCATACCAAATTTGTTGGGTTCAATGCGGAAAATTCGATATGTACCATGATCAATACGATTATCATTATAATTTACAAGATCTGCATCATTTGGTGCTCTAAAGTTCTGATCATGAATTACATGTGGACCCGGACCAAGAAGAACCGGATTATTATTAATCCAAACTTTGGCAATTCGTCCATTAGGAACATTAACAAGATGGCTACCACAACCACCTACATAAAGTGCCTTCTGATCAAAAACTCCAATTTCATGACTACTATCTTTTGGACTTGGGCAAAGCTTTTTGCGCATCGGTGTTTCGGTCGGAGGAACAAGTTCTGGAACATTATTACGTTCCACCAATCGGAACTTTCCAGGCTCAATAGTCTTTCCAAAAGGTGATGTCTTCATAAATGACTTTCTTCCCTGATTAAATGCTTGGAGAATATTTTTCATTTCTTGTGTAGGATCCGGATCTACCAAAGTAGAATGACGAACCTCTTGATCAAAATCAAGTTCGTGTTCTCGTGGATTTGCAAGTTGTTCAATAATCTTATCGATGTTCTTTTCTCCAGCAACATCAGCCAGAAGGGGGGATGGATCAAGAACTCCATATTCACCTTGGCCACCAGCAGCTTTGCCTTTGTCTTTACCTTTGCCGCTCATAGTGACTGAGTTTTTAATAAAATGGGTAGATAATAAATTTTAATCTATTAATTGCTCAGAATAATCAAAAATCAATTTTTTATATACAATATAATAAAAAAACTACACACCTAAAGTACTATAACCCTCATCATGAAATTGATTAATCCTTTCATATTCTTTTGATTTATTGCAAGTACAAATTTTTCTACAAAGACCCACAAGATTATAACACAGGGTACCTTTAAATTCAAAATAGCATTCAGAACCATCATCGTTTTCTTTAATATCACTGCCATTTGTTTCTCCTTTAATCCAAAGAGCAATGCTTATCATCGCAAAAATTAGACTAGGGACAAAAATTATAGGAGGATATTGAATCCCTGGATTAAGTTTTGGGAAAATTGCAAAGAATACTGCATTCGCTGGAGTTGCAGCAACTGCTGTGATCATGTTATAGTTTGTAGAAATGGTATTGAGATACACACCCAACATGTAAAGGAGAATATAAGATACTACAAATGCCTCTAAAAGTCCCATGTAAATTGGTTTGGTAATAAATACTTTAACACTTTCAACAAAAATCTGAATAGGACCATGATCTTTAATATCTTTATATCCAATGGCATATTCCATCCAGAAACTCAAAGCAACTATAATGAAATGAGTCAAACGGATATAAAAGACATTGACAATTTTATTTTTAAGACTTGTATCATCTGTTTCAATAAAATATCTTTCCTGCAAAACATTAAATGCACTTCTACAAAAAGTACCAAAAATATAAACACAGATCCAACCAAGACCACCCCAAGTCCATGTTTTAATAAGAGGTATGGTTGAAATTCCAAGAGATACAATCAGACAAATGATACTTGTGACTGAAAAAAAACAATTATATCTAACCTTCTTCTTAAGAAATAGTTTGGTTAAAACAACTGTTGGTAAAATGACTAATCCAGACAAAATAGATTGAAGTACTACCGGAGTTCTTGTTGGTTTTGAAGCGTAAATTAAGCTAACTGACATCAACCCATTAAAAAGACCTGCACCAAAAACTGTTAATTTTTTTGGAGGAAGACCAACACCTTTTCTCACAATAATCAGATAGATAATACCAAATGCAAAACAAAACTGAAAGGATGATGTGCTCAAGATAAAATAGATGGATGGATAGTGAGTATCTAAAATAGGAATAATGATACTTTGAAAACCACCGTTAATTGTGATGGTTGTGATCAAAAAAGCAATCAGAAAGTAAGATGCAGACATTTCTCTTTTTAAAGAGGCTGATTTTATAATTTTTAATAGGATGCTTAGACATTTAATGTATCAATTTTTTCAACAAGTATATGAGATAAAAAAATAACTAATTAAAAAAAATTTATTATTGTGACAAGATAGCAACCCAAGTACAAACCATAAACACTGCTTCCACATAACGATAAGTCATTGAAAGCCCCATCATGAATTCATTCATCTTGTAAATGAACCAATTGCTGCACATTATAACAATCCAGATAATCCAGTGTTTGAAGAATTTTGGATTTTCAAGGTCATTGTACCATAACATTGTACCAATCCAATAACCAGTAGAAACTGCCTGGAAAAAGGTTGTGTATGTGAAAAAGTTAAAACGCGGTGAGCCAGGAACATCATCCATAGTAAATACACTGATACAATTAAGGATTGATCCAAAAATGTAAAAGTATGTCAGATAGTGAATCCAGTTCTTGTATTTTTCTGGATAATTGGCGTAATTTTTCTTAATTAAATTGAAACAAAAGTAGATCATCATCAGATGACAAAACACATCATAAAATTCTTCTTCCAAATAATTATATCCATTGGTATCTAAAAATGGCCAAATGTGATGAATTGCACTATGCATCATTCCAAGGAGGACAAAAAATCTCATTTCATTATCTTTAGCAAAAAAAGATCCTAGAAAAATAGAAACTATATGAAGATAAGCAACCTTCGACCAATCGGTGGGCATAAGAAAGAGCCCGACCAAGGCCATTGCGTAAAGGGCATATCTAGACCATGTATCAAGTACCTGCATACTAATTCTATCTGCTTCAAAAGATTAATATTAAATAAATGTTAATCAAGCAAAGTATAAATAAATCAATTTTTTTTAAACTCCCAGCTAAACCTGAGCATAGCGAAGATGAATGCAATGAATCGAAAATAACTCGTAGAGTTATTCTAGCAACTTTCTATCTTCAAAGGCAAGAAATAATGATAAGGATCAATCCAAACTAATTCAGCTGGAACATCATAGTGAGAGCAAAAAGGATTCAATGAAAATGTACAAAATTTAATATAATTATTCCACACATCTATTTTGCAAACATGATAAGGCAAATTGTATTGTAAATTATTAAAATATCCATAAGTTGGCAAACCAAGATACGTATGATCTATTTGTTTGTTAGCTAATTGATGAGCCAATGATCTAATAAAAATACCATGCCATGTTAAAAATCCACATATCAATAAAGTTAAGACAAAAATAGTTGATGATGGCATTTGATATTTTTTTCTTATAAAAATAAATCTTAATAATAATAATATTTCAATTTTTATAAACAAACTTTAACTTTAAATGGCATGAAATAGCTGTAAGGATCAGATTGCGTGAAATTTGGAGGATTGATTAAGGTTGGACAAAGTAGATTGTATGTATCAAGTTTGCAAAAAATAATTTCATTATTAATTAAATCAACACGACATATATTGAGAGGTATTGTAGCTTCTAGTTTCTTAAAATAGTCATATTCTGGCCATCCTTTGAAATCTCTATCAACTGTTTTATTAGCGATGGACTGACTAGCTGATAAAAGATAACAACTGTGAAACCCAAAAAGTAAGACAAAAACAACTAGTGCTGTAGTAATTATGGAGCACATTTATTTATTTAATTAGTAGATGGTGTTATTAATAAGTAAAATTAGCATGTGATTTAAATATCAATTTTTTCAGATCTTAAATTGAATGGCCTGTATGTATTTATCTCCCCATTCTTTATTCTTTTTATTTATTATATCCTTTATTTGAGATTTATGACGGTTATAAATACCTTCATTGGTAGATAAAAACACAAAGAATTTTTTAATATCTGCTGCAAAAGAAATTAATTTATACATAATATCATTATAATTATTTACAAATTCATCAGGTATACTTTTTATAGGATATGCATCATAGCCTTGATTGACTTTTTCTATAATTTCAAATAATGTGTTTTCATCATTATTATCTAATCCTTGATTATTAATCCCGATGATATATATTTCAGGTGACCAAAAATTAGTATTGGATTTAAATATATGTATTTTTTCATATTGATGAGTAATTAAGTAAAGCAGAGATAGATAAAGTTTATTATTATTAGCTGAAAATGATTTGATCACAAAATTACCACCTTTCCTGGGAATTAACAATGCATAGAATAATTCATAAATGTAAATGTTTTTATTATTGGGTATTTCTTTTCCAGTCCATGCTTCTCCACAATCACTGATATAAAGATCACTATCCTTGTATTTTTTAAGATAATATTTTAAATTATCTAGATCTAAGATATCACCCGTTTTTTTAGGACCCATATCCCACTTATCTTTAGTTTGTTTCATAAAACCATAATGGTCATAAATATCAGCCAGATCTTGGCTTAATGATTGGGCATTCCAATTAAATTTTTTGATTTTTGTACTTTCTTCAATAAAATGATTCATGCTGTTGATAAAATTACCAGGAGCCTCGCATGAAAAAAAGACACTGATCTCATTAACATTTTTAAAACTTTCTAATAATTCAGTTTCAGATAATAACTCATAAAATTTAATCCAGGCACGACTAACATATTTACCATTAATATTGATATTGTATAGTTTTAATAAATCTTTATTTAATTGCTTGTACATATTATTAATAAATAATTCAATGTCTTTGTATTTATCATAATTAATTTTCTCAATATATTGATAAGCCGATTCGGCCACAGATATATTTTTAATTAATTCAACACAAGAATCACATTTGATTTTATCATAAGTACCAATATCTATTTTTCCTTTAGACTTATTTAATTGTTCAACGATTACAAATCCTATATTTTTGAATTTATTAGTAATCATTTTTTCAAAATATTTTTCTGGTATTTCATTAACCCAATCTAATAAAGGCAATTCATACTCTTTCGCATAATGAATGGCTTGTATTTTAGCAGTATTGCATTTTTGAGTAATAAATTTTTGATCATTCTGATGGAGATAAATATCCATACGATTATTGAAATTTCTTATAGACCCCATAAGTTTCATTTTAGAGTATTCTTTATACTCTTCATATTGCTTTTCTAATGATGTATTAAAATCTATAATATTATTAATATATTGATCCGCCGACTTACTAAAATCCTTTTGAATATTTAAAAGTTTTCTGATGTTTTGATCCTTAGTATTAAACTTGTATCCTCCGGTTGGATCTAATTTGAAAAAAATTTCATTTAATTCATAAAGTTTTTTTAAGTCAATACCACCTTTATAATTATGGAAAGTGATAAATGAAAATATAAGTTGACCAGTACCATGTAATTCAGATTCCTTAAAGTCAATCACTTTAGTATCTCCAAAAAAACAAGAAACATAAACCATAAAATTAAAGATCATTTTATTTGGGATAAGACAAGTATTTACCATCATAGTTCCACCCAGAACAAGTTTTTCAAGAGTTAATATTATGGCTGGTAATTGTGATTGAAACAAATAAGAGTATCTAATGTTTTCTAAATCTTCAATTCCGATAACTATATCAATAATAGCATAATCTATTTGATTTATATGCCCATTATTTTTAATCCATTGATTGTTCATGGGTTGAAAGATAGATTTTTTATCAATATTATTAACTTTTAAATAATTTTCTGCTTTCTCAAAAAGTTTATTTTCATATTCAAAGGCATAAAAAATAATATCAGATGGTTTATAAAAAAGCTTTTTATATTTATTATAGTATATCACTCCATCAAGTGCATAATGATTTTTAGAAAAGAACAAATATTTAGAATTTTCATCTGGTTTTAAATAAGAATTAAGCAAATTGTAAATATAAATTGAAATGGTTGATTCAAAATTATATGATAATATGCTTTGATTCTTTTTTATAATCTTTAGAGTGTCAACATAAAGTTTCCCTTTTGTATCTTTTTTATATATTCTTTCTTTTTTCCATAATTCTTCTAATTGTTTTTTTTGTAATTTGGCTACGTTTGGGGTTGTGGTTCCTTTAAGATAATTTATTGGAGTACATTGAGCATTAAAAATTTCTTTGCCAGCAATATTATAAAATTCATTGATTAAGTTCAACTGTTTTTGGTAAAGAGTAATTGAAAAAACTTCTTTATCGAAAACTACACTATCTTTTCCAGTCTGAATATTCCATTGACAATCATCCGGGCATTTAAAATTAAAAATATAATCATTTAAATTACTTTTATTAGAACCATTAGAACCACCTGTTTGACGATTGATAAATTTAAATTTTTTATCATGATCCTTTACAAGATCTACCTGTTGAAGTTTATTAAGATGCTCCAGATTATGTTCCTTAAAACTATCAATTTGCCGATACTTATTTTTAATTTCTTCCAGATTATATTTAGAAACATAAATATCAAAATTGTCTCCATGATCTAATTTATAAAAATTTAATTTGGTTCCCATGTCATTTTGATAATATAATAAAACATTCATTTCTAAATAAAGCATTCGAACATATTCAATAATGGTTCCAGGAATAATTACATTGGCACGAAAATCAACTGGTCTTAGTTTAAATCTAATCGTGTCGTTATAATAGATGTATAAAATATAATACCTAGGTTGATGGAGCGTTCTTTCTCCTTTTAAAGGAATAATTAATGATCCTATTAAACTATCTTGATCTGTCTTTTCAAAACTTTCATAAATTCTTGCAGATTCTATTAATTTCCCGTTAGTAATTCTAATTGGAAAGACGTCATCGCTTCCTGCAATACACGAAACTATTATTTTATTGATTTCTACATCATGCACAAGTCCTGGTAAATCACAACCTTTGCTTATAAAAGGATCTGATCTGAAAAGCATACTACAGTTTCTAAAAAATAGAGTTGTGTTTGTATCACCTACAAGTAATTGTCGATGTTCATATGCCTCATTAATATTATTTTTATTAAGATAATCATACCATTCCGGCATGTATTCTTCATTAATTGAAAATCGTCCAATGGTTTGATCCTGTATTGTGAAACATTTTGAACTGATTACTTTATCAGAAAATCCAATTTGAGCAATAGTTTTTTTTATATTTTCATTACTAATTTGTTGAATTAAATTTTCACAAACACTCTTTTGAATTAAATTTTCCACAAAATCTATTGGAGCAAATTCCATTCTTTTACAAATATTATAATATTGATCATAATCTTGATCATTTTTTGGTTTTCCTAATTTATTTATTTCAAGATTGGTTAATTTCCCTGGATTTATGCTTGAAGCATTACATCTCCTAATATATTGTTTTGTTCCTTGATCTTCTTCTATTTTATTTAATCCTCCGAGATATTTATAGTAATCATCATATAATTTATTGGAATCACAGTCTAGTTTATTATTATTATAATCCTCCAACATTTGATTTCTTTTCCATAATCGATTTGCTATTTGCTTTTTACTAACTCCATAAATATTTTTTTGTTGGATTTTAATAATAGCATCAATAAGATTGTTATCTGTAACCTCCATATCAGAATATTCTGATAAAGTGGCCAACATATGATCATAAAAAAAGAATAGTTTATTTAATTCATATATCAATTCACCTCTTTTCATTTCATCTGGAATAATTGACTTTAAATAAAAAACAAATTCCTGATTATTGACTATATTTATTTTTTGATAAACATTATGTGATTCTATTTTTATATTTGAATCTTTTATCTGATAATTATTGGGTATATAAGGTAGAAATATTGGATTATATTGGTCATTTGGCTTTAAAAAATAAATTAAATTAATGACATCAACTAAATGATTTTGTACATGTGGATCAATTTGAATAAGATATTTATAATTATATTTGTTATCTCTTTTCATTTTAAAAATTTCAATGTCTGAAAGTAGTTCAAAATTTCTTTTTTGATAATCTGGGTAAATTTCCCCTAAAAGACTTTCATATCTTTTTCTATTATGCAAATAATTATTAATGTCATTGGGAGTGGCAAATCTGACAGAACCTATTTTGGCCATGTCTAAACTTTGGTAAGCTAGATAACCAGCTTTTACCATTTTTAAATATTGGTCATAATATTTTTTATTTAGTTTGATCTTGTTCTTTCCCAACAATTTATTTTCAACATATATATATTCTTGTTTTTCCATATATATATTATAGGTTATTTTTATTAAAAAAAATCAAGATAACTTTTTAATAAGCTGGCTGCATTTATTTGTCCACATTTTTCAGCCAAAGTAATACTGGCTGTCAAATCATCCACTGTATAATTATTACTATTTGATAATATTTCTTTTAATTTTTCTATTTCACCTGTAGTCGCATAATAACTAATCTCATAATGACAATTTCCTAATTTTTTATTATTATCATGAGAATCATGCTCAAACCTTTTCTTATCCTTCATCATTTGCTTTTCCCGATTATCACTATTTTCTAAATCTATTTCATCTGTTTTTTTTAATTTACTTACAACTTGATTGAGTGTCTTTCTGGGACTTGAACTAGAACTTTTCCCCATGGTTGGTGTAAGAGTTCCAGATCTCGGAGATCCGCGTGGAGATGAATTTAAGCTTCCGGTATCATTCTTAAATCTGATGCTGGCGACTCTTGGATTTGTTCTGGGACTTGAACCTTGACTTTTCAGTTTTTGAATGATTTCTCTTGGAGATGGACTATGACTACCACTATTTTTACTTCCATTACAAGATTGTTTATTAGCCGATACTTGGGTGGTGGAGGCAGATGCTTTAATTTCTTCATCTGGTAAATGTAGTTCTGGAGTAATTTGATCTCGACTTTCTGCTAAATCTCCTGTCCATGAATGTGCTCTCTGAAACCTTTCTTTACCCACAGGTTTGGTATAAGACTGTTTTCCAATAATTATTTCCATGAAACATGATAAGATACTATCAAATTGTTTTAGAATAAATGAAGATAATTAAAAATCAACTTTTTTTGAATTATTAAAAAAATAAATATATTATTAAAAATCAATCATAGTGGCTCGCGCATCAAATATATACTTCTTCTTATCATCTTGATAGACATAACAGATAATAATCATGCCACGATGACATATCTTCTTATCATTAATAATCTCAATACACGATTCCAATTGTCTCCTTGCCAAATCTTCGGCTCGACGATAGTGACAGTTATCAATTGGACGACTTGCCAAACACTTAATCTCACATGCAATAATTTCACCGGTTTCTTCAATACAAAGTAAAAGATCTGGAGCACATCCTGGACTTCCTTGAACTCCCTTTTCTTTCACCAATAGACCGATATGAATCTTTTGGATTTTTTGATCGGGAAAAAAGGAGGAAAGATCCACAGTCCGCATAACAATCAATTCAACAATAGATCCACGAATTAGATTATAATAATGATCAACCCAATTATCATCCGGACAGGGAATCACACCTGTATTATTTCCACACTTATAAAACGTTAGCGCTTCAAGCCATTCTGGGGACCTTTGATCTGCAGTAATAACTCTCTCTCGAACTTGAGCAGGAATCAAATCACAATTTTGAGATTCTAATGGGAAAAGATCTCCGATACCTTCATAAGTAGTACAAATTTTCCTGAATTCATGATCAAAAGTTTTGGTAGGAGTTTCTGGTGAACGAATAAATTCATTGAAAACCTCATTTGGAAGCATTGTAGAATTCTTGTTAACATCAATGGGTACCTTTTGCCAAATCCTTTCCTCTTGTGGAATTGTTTTGGCAATCCGGAGAAATTCATGAATCAAAATTTGTAACGTTTCTTCACAATATTGACCTTTCTTTCCACGAGTTAAAAACCATAATACCCCATTCAAATGACCTGGATGAAATCCCTCAAACCAATTGGCCAATCCTTCCTTGGTATATTCATATTGACTTTTTTCTAAAAGGATTAATTGAATAATCTTCATGGTTAGAGACTTCATATCTTCCTTCCAAAGTTGAGTGTCATACTTTTTGATCCAGTTAAAATACTTGATCGCAAAATTAATCCGGTTCCAAGTTCCTTGGTAGGCGCTCCCCTTTTCTTCTCGGATCTTTAAATATTCAGCATATCCAATTAAACTCTTTAGATTATCCATAAAATACTTGGAAACAATGCGAACCTTGAGTCCAAGATCAATTTGAACAATATTTTTGAATGGTTGAGGATACTTTTGCTTGTGAAATTCATATGTCATAAAAATGATATTTTGAGATTCATCACCCCCCTTAGAAGTAATGCTCAAAACTGGATTACCATCCTTATCAGTTTCGATAAAACCATAACTAATGTCTAATTCACGGTTGGTGGTATCATACCCAAATTCTGCTAATTCTTTCTTCAAAAGACTAGGATCAACACCATCAAGATTAGATACATCTTCACGAGATTGAGTCAGACAAAAAACATCAATATCAGTACTCCATGGACATCCAAAAACCCACCATTTAGTAAAAGGTACATAATTCTTTCCAACTGGCTTTTCGGCCTCCTTCAAGAGGAAGTAAAACTCCTCTAGGAAAGGTGGTGGATGATTAAACATCCTAGTAATATTTTCCATAAGACTCTTCCATTCATTCCATGGTTCAAGCTTTGTAATAATATTCTTAAGAAACTTGTGCTTTTCCTTGTCAAAAGTAATGTTCTTAAGAGGTTCAAAAATCTGACGAAAAAGATTGCAACAAAATGTTTCCCATCGATCAGTTTGCATAAGCATCAAACATTTCTTTCTTGTATCCATCATGCATTCATAAGTTTCCTGTGCCTTTTTGCTCATTCCTTGGAACAAAAACAGAAACCCAGCTGGATTACTATTTGGATTAAGCCCCAAAGCATTCCGAAAAATGAAAATAATCCGGAAAAACTTACCCTTAAGCTCTTGAAAATACTTGTAAATATTGTTTGCATTTGGAAATGCATGACTCTTCTTTGCAAGTTCGAACAATTCAGGAAACTCCTTAGGCTTGTGTGAAATATAATATTCCCTTGACTTAAGCTTATGATAGTCTAATTGCCCATCTCCCAAATCGGCCCAAAAGATAAAACCTTCTCGGTCAATTCGATTTAAGGTCTGAAACCTATTAGAAGACTTGTACTTGGCCAAATAATCCTTTTCAGACATTTGATTCATAATAAGACAAGAAAGATCTGCAAGCATTTCATTGATCCGATTAGATGAATCAACTTCCCACCAAAGTGGTTCATCAAATCCCATCTTATGAATCACATCACTAAATCGAAAATGAGGTGTGGTAGTTAATCCCATTCCAAATGAAAGTAGATTCACAAATGTCTTTGGGTAGTCAATCGCTAACTCGGTATGTGTATGACCCCAGGCACACTTTCGAGATTGACAAACTGCCTCAAAAGACAAAGTCATAAATTCACCTCCTTCAACATTAACATTTTCATTAAAAATTTTCAAAGCATTCATAAACTTATCACCATATTTCATAAAGGCATCAATTGGAGAAATTTTCTTTACAAGTACTTCAATTGTTAATGCTATGTGTGAAATTGCACCTGTAGCAACCAATAACGCAGTTGCGATATATGAAAAAGTTGGTCCAGTTTCCATTACATTAAAAGTTCGTTGAGTTGAAATCACTGGAACAAATCCACAATTATTAATATCAGCTAATTGAAGGATCTTCTTGGCCATGTCATCATCCCTATTCATAATAATTTCACGAATAACCCGTCCTAATGTTCCCTTGTAAAGAGTTACACATACCATCATGCCATCAACCTTCATTGTAAGATAACCATGCATAGACGCATAAGGAGTTCTAAGCTTTTGCATAACCATTTGTTGGTTCTGGTCAAAAATGCCAAAATTTCCTCCAATAATGTTTTCAGTGCTTGTAATCTTATTTTTGATATGGAATCCTGTTAGAGCTTCAGCACCTCGTGGCATTGCAAACTTTAAAAGTTTCCAGGAATTTGTAGCCAAATCCAAATACAATGTCACTCCACGGGATTGCCTCGCCCACGTGGTCCACAGTTGGGTAAAATCTCTGTAAAAAATAACAATGACCTTATTTTCTAAACATGATCCAATGAACATAGGCATTTTGCGAATTACAAAACCCTTGTTGAAAAACCAATCACACATCTGAGGTAGGGATTTGGTTTGATGAAGATGATTCACCAGTTCAACAATTGTCAAACTATCCAAGTTGACAGGTGAATCAGCTGAAGAAGATAAGTCTCTTGATGATCGCAACATTTCTAGCAGACAAGTAACCAATAAGGTTCTACAATATTAATTCTTTATATATCTGCCAAACTATTTAGATATCAACTTTTTTCGAATAAACCTTTCGAAAAATTGATTTATAAATCCCCAGCAACCCCATCCTTTTATATAGAGTATTAATGCCATTTTAGGAGCTAAAAAATGAAAACATCTACCAAAATCATGTTGGGGATTCTGTCCCTTTTTGGAGTTGTTATTGGAATTGCAGTTTTCTTGGTTGTATTTTTCCAACAGGTTTATCCAAAGTTAGATTCATCATCCAAATTTAAGGATGCAGAGTGCCTTATTATTTCATACAATCCAGTTACCAATGACTGTAAGAATCCTGACAAATGCAGTAAATTTCAAGCTACTATCAAAGTCTTTGTAAGTAAATTAGATTCTAATGAATCTTACATGGCAGATGCAAGTAAAAAGAAAAATTCAACTTTCAAGACACAAGATAAAGCCAGAGAATGGCAAGATGAATTTACAGTTAATACTACTACTGATTGTTATTACCATAAAAAAGATAATCTCGATGTTATTTTTAATAAAGGCAGTTCCAAGAAAAACATTGGAAGTTCAATTGCTTTGGCAGTTGTTCTTTGTGTTGTTTTGTCTTTATCAGGACCAGTTATTGCATTTATCATTTATTGGCTTGTAAAGAATAATAGTGGTAATCTACCAAGAGATCCCAGCAAGAGTCCAACCGACGGTAAATTTATTTCTAAATTTAGTTCATGGAGTTGGAGTGGTCACGGTGGTTCTTCAGCTTAACACAATTCAATATAATTTTTTTTATCTATAATCTTTATAAAAAAATATTTTACCATCTTGATTCATGATAATCTTTAAAATGTACAATGGTAGGATTAAATTTCTTTCCATTATAAACCTTGAAAATTGGAGCCAAAACCCGACTGGCACCATCCTCTGCACTAAGAGGATAGCTTTGATCTACTGGACTAACACTACTGACATATCCTGGATCCACTGAAAAAATATATTGATTCTCATCTTTTTCTAATGAGATCGTTCTGATTAACATGTTCATGGCAGCCTTACACATATTAGTATGTGGATGGGTCGACAATTTTGATCTGGTATTAAACTTGCCTTCTACTGCATCAACTTGAATAATAAATCGCGGATGAGGCATATGCCTTTTCAGGCTATTAATAATAAGCATGGGAACGGTTTGATTAATAATAGTAACTTCCATAATTTCCTGAGAATCAATTTGACTTAATTCCTTCGTCCAAGATGAAACTTCAAAAGTGTCTGGATCAGGTAAATCATGAAACATATTAAAACTCATCTTTTCCTCTTCCATTTTTTGTTTAATGGTACTAAGATCATTTTGGCTGAATGATAATGTTTTGTAAACTGTTAATCTAGATTCCTGAGAACTAGTTAATTGTGATAATTCATTTGGTTGGCTCACATCAGTCAAAAGAAGTTTTTGTGATTGACTGTAATTTTCTATGCTATGAGATGAATTTTCTTTGATGATAGATTCTAATTTCTGAATCCTTTTATAGTAAAGTGAGGATGAACGAATTGTTTGACAAGCATTGTTAATAAAAATATTAACTTTCGATTCAATAGCAAGTTTAATCAATGCCTGAACTTGTCCTAAATTGGTATAATCACACTGACAAATGGTTAAATTACTTTTCCACTGATCATAATCAGGACATTGGGTATAGTTATAAGTTGCATGATTTGGAAATCTGGTTGTTGCAATTACCTTTGCCCCTGCCCGTAAAAGTTTCAAAGAAGTCTGTAAACCAATTTTATGTCTGGCACCAGTAATGAGTACTGTACATGATTTCAAGTCCGCTGTGACTTGTCGCTGCTGATAGTTAAATCGAGCACATTGGAGACACATATGTTGATATCTTTCATAAACAAGATCTAAAAGATGGGGTTTTTTACATACATAACAATTATGATAATTTTTTATATTTGTATGGTGATCGTATTTAAATTTTCTTAAGCCAACAGTATTATATTGTGGTTTTATATAATCATCAGGAATCTTTTGTTCTGTAATAGGAATAGGATTACCTAATTTTTGATAAGTTTCAAAAGTACAATAGATTTGCCCTTCACTATTCATAACCATCATATCAGTTTCAAAAAGAATTTTAACCCAATCATTAAACCATAATCTGTTAAGAATGATAATAAATTCATTATATTGACCTATAATATTTCCAGAATATTGATCACCTTTCCTAAACCATTGAAGATTAGGAATTTCAGGCAATTGTTTTTTACTATTTTTTGAATAAAGCGTAATTTGTTTTACTGGCTTTTTTTGTGCAATAGAAAGAATAATATCTGAACCCAAGTAATAGTCATCCCAATTAATAAATTTTAATTTATCTTTAATTTCATTAATTTTTCTTTGAAAATATCGTTCTGTAAAATTATAAAACTTGTTAATTTGATTATTGAGAAGAATTAATTCTTCACAGAAATCACTTTTAGGATCTCCAGCATAATATTTTAATTTATAAAGTTTATCACTCCGATTAACCATAAACTGGAATAATTCTTTGGTCATATAATTGGCCAAAAAGAAATGGTCTTGATATAATTTTAGAAAGAGTGAAATTGGTAAGAGGTGGATTAAAATTGGCACTAGTTCTGGTTTTATTTTCAATAATGCTTCTGGATCAATTTTCCCATCTTCATTTGTTTTCTTCCTTAGGAAATCTAAAACCCAATCAATATGTTCTCTACTATATTCCTTTTGAAGAATGGAGAACCCAGTTTCCTGGACTTTGACAGGTTCTATAGAACGATACATATTAAGATATGTAAGATAATTAGTAATTTTAATAGATGATATTAGAATGATCAATTATCAATTTTTTTATGATGAATAGAATTAAAGATTAAAAAAATAAATAATTCACAATAACTGACTGACACATAGGACATTTGTTAATTGTAGAAAAGCAATCAATGCAAATAACACAGTGATTGCATGGTAAGAATAAAATTCCAGGGGTTGTACCAGGTTCACAACAAATAATACATTCCTTTTCAATATAAATTTGCTGTGTTACATTTTCTAGTTTTCCAGATTTAAATTGAGGTTCAATAATCATTCCTTGTTTCCAAAATGGTGGTATACCAAGAATCATAAAATGGTGACAAAGTTCTTGTGGAGATGAAAATTCTTTGATATCACAAAGATGAGATGGACATTTTGTTATTTTTTCTGCTAAAACTTTTTCAGGAGTCAAGTTCAACTTATCTATCATACGTTCATGATTATGATGAAACCAATCACGATAATTACCAACCTCTTTAAGATGTTGTTTTAATCCACTGTAATCAAAAGCTGGATAAGGATCGCTAGTGCCATCAAATTTTTGCCCACACCCATAATGTGCACAATATTTCCATTCTAATCGTGGTCGTCCTTTAATTGGATCAGGAATTGGATATCCTTGATGAATACCAGTTGGTTTCCATTTGTTTATTAAAGACAATTGATCAGTAATATCTTTTTTGGGTTTGTCTTTAAAATTATCTTTAATATTTCTAACAATTTCAACAATATCTTTTAATTCCTTGAAAGTAATCATTTTTAATTTAAAAAGAGAATTCTCAATCTGATCTTGTGTCATTTTCTGCCTAACAAAAAATTCCACAACCTTAAAAAAGATTACATGACCCGGAATGCTATAAAAATTAGAGAGTGATTTAATATACTCAACCGTTTGAATGAGTTTGTCATTGTTTTCCTGACTATCATCAAATTTAATTTCAAATGGCATGTAAATCCACCGAAATAAAACCTCCTTTTTTTGGTCTATAGAAACGGTAGTCATTGAAGGTCAATGAAGGATAAATAAAATCATATTATTAGACTATCCTAATGGGTTTAAAAATCAAATTTTCTTAAAAAGTTGATTTATTTTCTTTTTGAATAGGTGAATACAATAATTAATAAAAACTAATTGGATGCCAGTTTTTTAATGGATGCTCTTAAAATTTTGCCACGTCCATTTAAAATTGGATTAATTATTCAAATTTTGTTTTGTTGGTTTATAGGAATAGGTGTTTTTCTAATTATATTTTTTCAATATCCCTATCCAGAGATAAAGGCAGATCATAATTTTAAAAATGCTTCTTGTATTATTACCGGTTATAATGATATTGTTTTAGACTGTCAGAAACAATTTGTTGGGACCAGTTGTTATCACTATGCTGCAAGTTTAAAGGTGACAGTTGTAAGAGATAATGAGATGTGGAATGGTACCGCAAATAAAAAAAATAATTATAGATTTAATTCATATGAAAGTGCAGCTGAATGGCAAAATAATTATCCTGTTGGAATAAAAACAAAGTGTTACTATAATCCTAAAAAAGTAGAAAGAGTTGTTTTGGAAAAGGGAATGTCAGATAATATTGTTTTGCCCATAACACTTGCCAGTATATTTTTAGTATTCACTTTAATTGCAGGACCTACTTCTGCAGCAATTTTAGGTTATTTTGCATATCGAAATCAAAAAAATTTTCTTGAAATAGTTGAAAGGAATAGAAAGTCTATTCAATCAACTAATGTGGATATGCATTATCACCATAACCTCTGAAAAGTTGATTTTTATTTATTTTATTAATAAAGGAAAATGAAAAATAAATCATAATTTCTACAATGTCATTTGGACTCAATTTAATTGGTTTTTCTAAAGAAAATTCTAATGAAACAGATTATCTTTATGACCTTCTTCAATATAAGGAGCCAGAAGATATAAAAAAAGTTAATAATGCCTATTTTGAATTTAGTAAGCTATCTCATGAACAGATGATCATTAATAGACGTAGAGAGCATCCAATCTTACACGAAGTTTGTGAACAAGCAGTGCATAATTTTGAACTTTTAAAAAATTTATGGCAATTAGCAAATCTAAAACCTTATTGGAATAATAAAAGTTATACGGATAAATATGGTCTAACAGCACTTGAAAGATTATCAATTCGGATGCATGTATTATCTAATGATAAACAAAAATGGATTGAGGAGAACATGGGTGTCAAAAGTGTATGTGATTTTGAAAAAGTATTTCACCCATCTGGTAGTTATAATGTGAAATATATTCGAGCAAACTGTCATGTATAATTTTTATTTATAGGAAAAATTGACTTTTTAATTATTTGTGTAATTCATATTTGTTTAACTTAATGAATTCCTCTTCATGGGAAAATAATGTCAACCGACAGTCCGCCCCCTGAACCCAATGGTTACCTTCAATGTTGTTTTCGAAGAAGGATCACATTACACAAAAGATTCTATATCACTTTTCTAATTGTATTTCTTATCATGGCTTTGATCGGCTTTTTAGGAATTTGGATTGCTTTGCCTTACTCTGTTCACAAAAAGTACGGAGATTGTAAGATTAACTGCCGTAAAATAGAAACTGAATCTGGCACAAAAAAGGTTTGTGACTATCGACCCATTTGCAAATATGCCTGGACTATTCCATTTTCTGTTTTAGGTTTGGGATTTATTTGTTACTTGGGAATCATTGGTCTTGTGACAATCCAAAAAAGCAACTGTTTTACTAATCTAGATTTGGCAAAAAATTTCCTCCTGCATAGGATGTTTTTGGCATTGCCTCCATTTTGTTGTTGTATTATGTTTTATGCCGATCATGAATTTGAAAACAAAAAATTTGATACAAGTGAAGTGACATGCTGTGAGATTTTACCGGGAATTTATAATGGATGTACTTGTGGTCCTTTGGATGAAAGTTTTTATTCAGAAAAAATAATTACAAATCCAGTGTCCTATCTTTTAATTCCTTTCACACTTCTATTCACCATCATTTATATCATCGGTTTTATATTGATTATTCCATTGAGGATTCTTTATGGTTTGGGTTGGTGCCTATGGAAGACTATAAAGTTTATTTGGAATCAGCTTCAAGATTCAGATTTCTCACTGCATCATTGTGACTTATGTGGTTGTGTTGAGATTGATGCAACACCTGCAAATCATGAGGCACTGGATTCTTAGAAAGATTTTTTTTATCTCCGATTTAAGGTATATATAGATCAAATGAAACCAGAAATTTTTGGATACTGGGAAGGGTATATTGAACATAATGTGAAACCTTATAAATTAAAACATGTGCCAAGCTATATTAAATATATTCCCATTGCTTTTATTGCACCTAAAAATACTCCTGAAGGAACTGTATGGACTCCAGGAATTGCCGGACAACAATACACTGTGGAACAACTCAAAAAATGGTGTAAGGAGATTCATGATCGTGGAACTGGACAGAAAGTTTTATTTTCTCTAATGAGCACTCCTTCAACTCAATGGACTGATATAAATATGGATCAATTTGCCAAAAGCATTGCCGAAACTGTTCGGGATTGGGAAGGTTTACATGGTGTCGATGTTGATTGTGAAGCTGGTATATCTCCATCGGTCTATTCCCAAACTATGATTAAACTTGTCAAAACACTTAGAAAAGAGTTAGGTGCAGATGCCATTATTAACTACACTACTTATTTGGAAGACAACCAACAGGAGACAGTTGTTCCAGCCATCAAAGATGATATTGATCATGTAGTTACCATGGCCTATTGGGATGATTTAGACGATGCAGAAGATTTGTTTAATTATTATGCAGAATTGGTCGGTGATCAAAATAAAATAGCAGTTGGGGTGGCATGTACACAAACATCTTTAAATACTATTCAACAAATTGGCAATTGGTTGAACAGTATCGGGTGTAGGAAAATGATGCTTTGGTCCTTGACTCAAGATGTTAAAGCCATCACAGGACAAGAGGATGGGACGTGGGGAAAGGCCATTTACGAGAGTCTCATCAACTGTTCCATTGAACATTCGTCAAAATAAATTTGACAGCCACAAAAAATCCCCATCCAATCAAACCAAAGACTATTAGAATTAGTGTGAACAACAGAATGAAAACACCAAAAAACAAAAAAATTGGGAGGAATAAGAGAGAAATAAAAGTTGGAGGACAAATATCAACAGTATCACCACTTTTTGTAGTTTGACACCAAGGACCAAACGGCATAATAAAGCAGTAGAATGCCCACCAAACCATGAAATTGAAGATTAGATAAGTGATGATAGGAATTGGTGCCAGTCCCCAGGCAAGTTTCTTCACACACTCACTTCTCAAAGGAGGATATTGTCCCTTTCTTTCAGGACCGCTGGAACTGTCACCGTACACCCATGTAAACTTGTCTGAGCTGTTGGTCTTGGACGTGTAGACACATCGAGTTTCATCATCTCCCATTTCACGATGGAAACTATAGCCTTCTACCTTTTTGCACTCACACGAAATGAGTGAAATGTAGGCTAGATTGGCAGAGAAGAAAAACATTCCAATAAAAATGCAAACACAAAGAGTGCCGATGAAAATTCCGAAAATGGTGTCACAATCCATGACTAGACTACAAGGAAGATAAAATCCTTTCTTGGAGACGGTTTGATTGCCTGTCTCGGGATCATGATGATCATCATCTGGTCCGCCGGCAGTCATACTAGTCTGATTTGAAAGAGAGAGAGGGACCTTATTTTTGAAGGAAAACTTCAACTAATAAAGTCACTTTGTAATGAATTTTATAAATAGTTTATTTTTCAACTTTTTATAAAAAAAATTTATTTAACACATTTGACTATCAAATAACACACTAAAAAGACCACTGCAGAAATAATAGCAGCAATCAAAATTAGTTCACCAAAAAGTAAAAATAATGGCAAAAGTAAAAGGGCAATGACTGTCGGATCATAAATGTTCACAATCAATTGATCATTTTCATCTTTCCTACACCACTTTCCAAATCTTAGAAACAAGTAATAGAAAACTAACCAAACAATAAAACCAAAAAGCAAATGACCTATTAATGGAATAGGTGAAAGAATAGCACCTATATTGGAAAAAGTAAACTTTATACTCACAAAAGAAGCATTTAAGATGAATAAAATTAAATCAGCAATGAGACAAATAATTAAGACTGGTATAAACCATTTGGTGACTGTTTTAAACCTAACATCTTTTTGTTTCCAAATCGGTTCATAATCATCTTCTGTGGCTTTATTGGATGGTGGTGAAGGTGGTCCTTTTTCTAAATCGGTACCATTAGTAGTCATTTGAATTAATTTTATTATTATTAATTTAATAGGTATTAGAATAATGTTTCAATTTTTTACTTTCCTTTACTCTGAGAAATTTTTATGGCTTGACCTTGCTTTTTTGCTTTTGATTTTGCAGTTTCCCGACTTTTTTCATTACCGGCTGTATAATGATATTTCTTTCCACTTTCCCCCCATCTGTAATAAGGACCATCAGAATCTTTTCCTCTTTGTACTGGCATTATATATATAAATTTATTTAGATAAATAAAAATAATAACTTTTTATAGATATACCAAACTTACCATTCTTAATTAAAAAAAATAATGACATATTTCACTTTAAAATTCCTCAACACCTGGCAACCAACCTTTATCTAATTCTGTGAAAGTATCATAAACTGAAAATTCCTGTTGAATGCCACCATTACAAACAAAACCATTTCTTTGAATATCTTCAATTAAATCTGCTTTTAACTGCATCGCCTCATTATAACTCCTCTTATAAAGTCTGAGAGTAACTAAAGGCTCCAATTCCCTCTTAAAAACATTAAAACTCATACCACCCTTATGTTTTGCCACAATCTGTTCTAATTTATGATATTCATTAGAATGATCAATTGAAAGCTTCAAATGAAACTCCCAATAGTCACCATCTCTAAGTGGTTTTTCATCATTTGTAGGGCAACCTTTGGTATGCATCATAGCCTCTACTTTTACTCGAAGAACCTTTAATCCATAGTTCGTCATATCTTTTTCTAAATCATGCGCTTTTTGGATGACTTCTGGACTGGTACCATTTTTCCATTTGGAAATCATTAATTGGTTAGGATGATCACCTTGAAGAGCGGTGGCACAAATAGGTTTGATTTTACTATCTTTACAATAGAGCCTTAACAGAGCAATTTGATTTGGATCAACTGAAATGTGGATTTCATGCAAGCCATTTATATGTTCATAGGTATTCATATAATAAGATTGTATTTACTTATAACATATAGGTTAATGGTTTCAATTTTATGGATTATCAGGGGATTTCAGGAAAAGTTGATTTTCTATCCCATTGAAAGATCCTTTAAGCTGGCCTAACTAGATTCTGGCCTTCCTTTTCGCATAACTGAAACATGGGTGACCATCCAACTCCTCAGCTCAATTTCCAACTCGGAAATGAACTGGGTAGGGGCAACTTTGGTGTGGTCTATCAGGCCACCGGACCTTCTGGAGAAGTGGTGGCCATCAAAAGACAGAAATGCACCAACCAACAAGAGCATTTGTCTAATCCTTATTTTAAGGAGGCCTACCTCATGGCTCTTGTGAACACTCACCCGCACATTGTGCGTTTTTTGGGCCACTTTTTCTCTCATGACCAACGGTCCAACCTGATTATGGAGTACATTCCCCGGGCGGTGACCTTGATGGATTTGCTTGAAGGAAAGATCAACCACTTTGCTCAGTACTTTGGGTTTCCAACAAAAGAAATTCTTCAGGATGAACTGTTTCACTTTGGAGAAGCGGAAATCTGGGTTCTGATTCAACAACTGGTCCTGGCGATCACCCGCTGTCATGAGATGGGAATCTGTCATCGTGATATCAAACCGGAGAACATTCTCCTGACCCTCCCTTTTGATGCAGACCCCAACACTCATTCCTTGGCTGAAGTAGTTGTGGCCAAACTTTGTGATTTTGGTTTGGCAGACTTTATTCCGCCAGTGAGCAAAAAGTTTACCACTCATCCAGGATCATTGACCTACGCAGCACCTGAACTTCTTCGTGGGATTCCTTACGATGGTCCGAAAGCTGAACTTTGGTCTTTGGGTGTTATGCTCTACATGATGACCACGGGTTATCACCCATTTGGTATCCAAGAAAAAAACAACACGCGCACAAGAATCATTCAAGGCAAGGTAAACTACACTCGTTTGAAGTTTCCTGCCATTGAACACATTCTGAGATTGATTTTTCAAACAAACCCAGATGAAAGGATTGATTTTTCACAATTCAAAACCCACCCATGGTTCATCAAGGGATCCGATTGTAAAGACACCGACTTGACAAATTTTGATGAACTTAACAAAGAAAACAAAACACGTCGATGTGCACCAGCAATCTCATTCCCATCGCTCTCTTTTCTTCCTCATCAATGTAAATAATGTAATTTAGATGATCATCTATTTCCTATAAATGATCATCTAAAACTTACAGCTCCTCCTCTTCCAATCATCCCTGGCTTCAAAAAATAAACTTCCTTCTGGACTTGCCATAATATGATCCATCATTTCATTATTATCCTGTTCAAGTGCTTTTATTCTATTTTTTTGATCTAGATTTTCTTTAATTAATTTAATGACAAAATCATCATAATTATAAATAAGCTTTATTTTATCTAACTTACCTATTTCATTAAAATAATTAATAACATAATCTCTTTCATTTTTAAGTTCTGTATCACGATAAAGTATGAGTAATCGATTCATAGCAGTTGGATGATTTTTTTCTAGAGCAGATTCAAATAATTCTCTGGCTTTTCTAAAATCTTTCTCACACCCTCTACCGTCTTGCCACATTAGTCCTAAAATAACCGAGGCATTTACATCCCCTTTTTTAACTGCAAGTTCAGTTAATTCTTTTGCCTTTTTAATATCTTTTGGAACTCCTCTTCCCAAACAATAAAGCCCTGCTAAAAGTGAAATAGCTCTGATACTTCCTAAATTAATTGCAGTTTCAAAAAGTTCTTTTGCCCTTTCATAATTCTGTTTCCCATTTTTCCCATTTGAATATAAAATTCCTAAACAGTTCATGGATTCAACATAATTTTGTTGGATACTTAATTCAAAATAATTAATAGCTTTATCTAAATCTTCTGGATAACATTTTCCTTCTTGATACATGATCCCTAAAACAAACAAACCGACTGGATTATCTTCTGATTTTTTTAGAGCTTCCTTTGCTAATTTATATTTTCCTTCATAAAGATAAATTAACCCTAAAAATGCAGCTGAGTAATTATATTCTTTTGTTGATATTAAAAATTTTTTTATTTCTTCTCCTCTATCTTTTAATCCATTTACATATTTTTCAAATCCCTCACCTTTTATATGACTTACTGCTAAATTATGACCGTTGTTTGCAGCCATGATCATGTGAACCATATAATTATAAATATCTGATTGTTCTTTAAAATTTAAAGCTATCCGATAAAGGTTTTGTGCTTCATCCATACATGTTAATCACTTATCATTAATTTAACATTGCATCATAAAAAATATTATTCAACTTTTTGACATAAATTAAAATCTGATGTAATTAATAATGTACAAAGTCAACTTTAATAAATCATGCAGTGGTGTTATAAGTTGGCCAAATAATATAGTTTATACTATTGATAAATTTAATGATAATAATTATGACCCTATTGAACATATATTAGATAAAACTTTTATAAATTATAAAATAGAAAAAGAGATTCATAAATTTATAGAACCTAACAAATCAATAGAACAATTTGTTGAATCAGAAAAGAAATCTGAATATTATGACGCTACAAATAGTCATGTGAGACAATTTATTAAACATTATAAGTATCAAGGAGACAAAATTCCGGATTCTCTTCAAATGCTCGTTGAAAAAAAAGAAACAATAACCTGCCCAGTAACTAAAGATACTTACCCACCAAAAAAAGAAATAGCATCGGACCCCTACGCCTATGATATTATTTCTAATGGACAAGATAATAAAATCATTCAATACTTAGATAAAGTTGGTGGAACCGCATTTTATTATATTGATGATCAATTTATTATTATACCAGATTTATTTCAGTATCCTGTTACCAAAAGAGATGTTAGTTTATTGAATTTAATTAAACAAAAAAGGGATTATGTTAGTTTATTTAATTTCTTGACAAAGTTTAATTTTAATTTATTCATAAGAGGAGATACAAATAACTACAAATACAAAAATATTTACTCTATTGATTCTAATGAACTTATTAAATTGTTCAAAGACATCCAAATGAAAATATTTAAATTTTATGAATCATTTTTTGGTCATTTAGAACGGCTTAATGATTACATCATTTCATATATCTATCCTGATACAAAGTCAGAATATATCCTTATTAAATTCTTTTTATTCGATGTCCATAAAGGTTATAAATATATTAGTTTTATTAATTATTTCAAAAACTTGTCCATAAAATTCATTATCAATGCACTAGAATCAGGTCAGGATATCACATATTATAAAAGATTTAATCTTGCAGAAAAAGGTATTATAAATTGCCAAAATAATTTTTTATATAATTCTTATCATCAAACAGGCGGTGGAAGGCAATCTTTAAAGAATTTATTAACAGGTAATAAAAATGCAACTGTTAAAATATTAAATACCCAGTATCAAAATGTTAATACTAAAGGATATTGCTCTATATTTTTACTTGTTTCGGTGACCTTAAATAAAGAGGAAACGGTTTATGAAATTACTTTCAAAACCACTACATATTCAAAATTAGCATCAATACAACAAAATAATTTCAAAGAAATGTTTTATGAACAGCTTAAAAAAGTATTGAATAGTAACACGCATCATAAAATAGAGTATGAAAATGAGTATCAAACCATCGAATATTTTGAATACTTACCTACTAATTTTGAAATTAAAATTAAACCAGTTCAAACACCAACTATTAAAGTCAGACTTTATTTTTCAGAACCAGCAACCACTTATTGGAATGAAACATTACCCAACATTAAAAATAAAACAAACTTAGACAGTCAAATTATCTTGTATATGCTTTACCAAAATAATATTAATAATGATATTGGTTCTTTTATACAAAACAGTTTTGGGCAAATACCTTATTTAAACAAACTTTTATCTGGTCAAATAATCACCAGCAATAATTTCTTAATCAAGGAAAAGACCTATTATACAGGTTATGAGGATAAATACTTTTATGTTTTATGGTACTTTCCAAAATATATGGTGACTGATCAAAATAAATTTAATGAACTTCTTTTAAAAATTGTTAATGACTGCAAAAACCTGAATGAAGCAGAGATTGATAATCAACTAAGAAACAACTATCAGCCTGAACTCTCTGAATGTACTAACTACTTTACTCTTTATCAAGACTACGGTTACCTACATAATCTAAAACATTTAACACCAGAACATAAGACGGAGATAGATGAATTATTACATCGGTTTTATCAAGAAATGGGTTATCGGGATTTTACTCAACAAGAAATTTATTTGTATCCTTACATTTTATTTTGTAATTATCCAGGTTCTCCATCATATAATAATTTTCATATGCAGATTTATAGTTTCAAAAATATTAATGAAATGAGTAAAACAAAATTCGACATAAGAAACTATAATTACATTGATCCTAATGTATCAAGAGCAATTGCTTGGGAATTGGTAAAGAATTATGATTACAGTAAACTAGACAGTATTATTTCTTATGATTTAGAGTATGATAAAACAACAAATACATTTAAAAAAGATGCATTTAATGAATTGGTTAAAAAAGCTGGTCGACCGGCTCTAGCATCAAATATACCATCTGATGAAACTTTAACTTCCATCATATTAATCTAGCTATTTTAAGTAAAGCATTTTGGGATAAATTTTATAGAGTATTTTATATTTTATAATATTATATTTGAGACTATCCTTTTTTTTGATCATAAGCAAGTATAAAAATAATTCAAAATAATATTTAATAAACCTAAAAATTTCTAATTCATATTCCATCATTTTATTTGTGACTTCATTACTTAATTCAGAATTAATTTCAATACCATAAATCTTATCTTCATTCATACCTTTTAATGAATTGATTTTTTGATGACAGACAAGAATACATTTATTATTAGTAATTGACATATTCATGGGAAAATAAATGTCAATAGATGAGAATATATGGGATAACAAAAGATAAAATTTATTCATCAATTCAATATGAGGGGCAAAATAAATATATAAGACAACATTTTTATCCTTTTTAACTTTTTGAATAACATTTAACAGATAATTAATATTTTGATATGAGAATTTTTCGGCTATAGGCGCAGATGAAAAATCATAAATTAATGTATCAACCAACTCTTTTTTAGGTAATTTATTAATTATAACACTTTCATCAGCAACATATTCATAAGTTAATCTATCAGCCATCATAGCATATTTATCTTGGATTTGAATTGAATTGTATTTTTTTAAAACAATATTAAATGTTTCCTTGAGTATCTCTGTGGTGTAAAATTCTTGTTTAAAATTATCAAACTGTAAATCATTTATAGATTTTCTGAGAGTTTGAACCTTTTTAATTTTATTAATTAATTTATTATTTTCATCTATTTTCGGTCTTATGGTTTCATGTTCTTTTAATTTATAATCAAGCTTTTCAAGATGGTCTATTTTTAAAGTTATAAACGATTGTTTAAATTTAGATATGAAACTATCATCATACATTCCATCCTCCATTTTCTTTAATATTTTCTTTTCTAAAGTACTTTCAATATTATAAATTTTAGATAGTTGATCTAAATATGGTTCCATTATAATATTATCTTATATTATATTTTAAGTTTAATAGCTTCAAAAGGTTTATGATCCTTTTTGTCTAATCCTATAAATGTTAAAAAGTAATTAACATAATAATTGGTATAGTTTTTAATATAATTAAGGATTATCTGGTGATCTTTGATATATTCAAAATTGAAAAATCTAAAAAGCAATAAATTCATTGTTACAATTCTTCTGAGAGATATCAATTGATGACTATCATAAATTCTTTCTAAAAATGTTTTGTTAATTTGTGTAAGTAAAAATGTGCTATCAGATGAATCCAGATAATCAATTAATTGTTTAATGGCCTTATCTTTATCCCCTTTGTAATTATAGTTAGAACAAACACAATAATTTTCTCCTGATCCTGATTTTGTTGTTAAGGTTCTGATAATATCAACTCTTTCATAAAATAGGGCAGCAATTTGAAGAAGTTCTACGGTCTTTGGATGATTAAAAGAGAAGAATTTAAAGACATAATTAGTTTTAGGTTTAGATAATCCTATAGCTGTTACCAATGCTCCATAAAAAACTTTATAGAGACCAGTTTCTTGAATAGTAAAATCTTCAGAAAAGTCTAATCCACAATCGGATGTAATTAAATCAAATGTTCTATTTTTGTATTTATTAATATAGTATAGAATATTCTCTTTGTTAGTGATATCACCACCTTTTGGTCCATAATCTAACTTGTTTGCATATTGACTCATAAGTTCTTTATCTGGTTTAAAAAATTTTGGATCCGAATTTGGTTTGAGTGATTGGAATACAAAATCATGCTTTTTATTTAACACAGTGCCTGTATAATATTTTATAGCATGGACAAAAGCACCTGGATGTTCACAAATATGAAATGTATCTACAGTATTACCTTGATTAAATAAATTATAAGTAACTAATATTTCGTACATTTTAATCCATGCATTGGAAATATTATCATTTTTCAAGGTGGCTTTAACCGCATCTCTAATTTCATAATCAAAAAATCTTCTGGTTTTAGGTACATTTCTAATTTTCTGAAATTCTTTTGAATAGGAATTATGTTCTTCTATTTTTTTATCAACCTCCTTCGATAATTGATCCATTGGTTGAGTATTAATCTCCAGTTTATTAAGCTGCATATCTATATTATAATCTTCACCTTGTTTTTTAAGAGGCATGATAATTGGTCTGGGATAAACCGGATAGACATTCATAGATTCATATAACATTAAATAATTATCTGGGTCATCTTTATGGATCAATTTGGTTTTATAATTTTTAATTGAATTGTTATATTTTTCTAATATCAGATTGTGATATTTTTCATTATTATAATTGGTTTTCATATAATAACAAGTTATAAAAAAATAAAATTTTAACTACTTAATATATTTTTTAAGATCAAAAGTGCCATTGTTAATAACAAAGAAAACTTATTTGTGTTTGACATCTATTTTATTAAATCAAAAAAAATTGATTAATCAATTGACTAATCAATCTATTATTTCCTCTTTTTATAACAGATAAGTTGATCATCTTTTCAACTAACTTTTCGCCCGTCCCACTCTTTCAATTTTCTCATGGGATTGTCAGATTCTCGGATTGAATTCAGCAATAGACCGACACATGGTAGACCAGAGATTAGCAAAACCTTGTATGATTTTTCATCACGTGATGGTTATTTAAATCTTTTTTGTTACAAAATCCGTATAAGATATAGATTCTTTTTTCTTTTCATGATTGTGTCTATCTTGATAGCAATTTTATCGCTAATCGGTATGATCATAAGTCTTCCTTTTGCTATTAACAATCACCATCATCCATGTCATTCTCATTCAGATCTTTGTAAGTATGCAATTTTGATCCCTGTTGGAGTTTTTATACTTGCAGGATGTTGTTATTTCATTACAATGTTTATTTGGATACTTCAGGAAACTATGATGTGTACACAAATGAGTAGATTGAAAGACTTTATCTTAAATACATTTAGTGTATACTGTTGTTGCTTTGGATGCATCCTTGATGATGATACCATGAAAACAAAAGATCCTCAATGTAAGTGTTTTTGGCCCATCACTCCAAAATATAACTTTGTCATTTCAGAGCTTGTAGATAATGATGTTCATTTGAAGGATATGCCCTATGCAACTGAGGCATATATTCATTATTTTGTATTTTTTTCAATCATCTTTTTTCCTTTTACTCTTTTACTGATTCTCATTTTCGGAATTCCATTGGGTATTTATTGGATTATTATAGGTCTTAAGAAATTCATCCCATGGTGTTTTTATGGACTAGTTAATTCAAGATGTTGCTTGGATCCATTAATTAGATGTTGCCACTGTTTTGATGTAGTTGATGAGGAAGAAAAAGAGCCTGTTTAATTTTTTATCATAAAAAAGTTGAATGAATAACTAAATTCAACATATACTTCCCAATATTAAATTAATAATGGTTTACTGTCAACAATTCAAAGACTTTTTAATTAAATTAACTTTTACATTTGTCTGCTGTACTTTCTTGGCTTTAATTATCTGGATTTTAGTGGATACCTTTAACCCTTCTTTTGACAGATCATGTCCAACAATGAACTGTACTCGGAATATATGGTATGGACAAATACCTTGTGTTGATGGAGATAAAGGGAAAATGATTGGATGGACAACTCACGGAAGTGATTATTGGATTTATTATAAGTGTAAGTATCCAACTGGGCGAATTGACTTGCCAGGTCCTGGAACCTTATGGGGCTTAGGGAAAATTATTGCCTTTATTATGATTATATCGTTTGGTTCTACATTCATTGTATTATTTACTTACTATACTTGTACTATTAGTTTGAAGATTCCATATAGGCAAGATAAGTATATATCTATATGGAATGACTAGGAAAATTGATTTTTTTATCTGTTGAATGATATTAAATAAATTATGAATATAACCATGTCAAGATGCCGGAAATACCAGAGCCAAGTGGTTATATTAATCTTGGAAAATTGGGAAAGTTCACTTTGCATAAGAAAGGCTATGTAACTCTGATGATCATCTCTCTTATATTGATAATTGTTTCACTTATCAATATGTTCTTTTTTGATACAAGATACTGGAAAGGATGGTTTTACTATGGAGTAATGGGTTATTTTTTAACAATTATAGTGGTTTTAATCCAACAAAGTTATACTTTTACACAGTTTGGATTACTTAAGGAATTTTTTAAGAAAACACTTTTTATACCTTATGGCTTATGTTTTGGTTTTTATTTGGAAGATGGAAATCATCTAGAGGGAAGTAGTGAGTGTAATTTAATTCCATTATTCCCAGGATTATTATGTGTACATGGTGCAGCCAATAATAATAATTCATTTGAAGGTCTTTACAGTTTTAAAAACATTGTTTTCATACCGTTTACCTTATGTTTAATACCTTTATATATCCTTGTCGCTATCCCAGTTGGAATATTAATTGGATGTTGGTACCTCTTAAAGTTAGTTTGTAGTGAGATAAATAAAACAACATTTTCAACAAACCATTTAAATCTTTGTGGTTGGTGTGAGCTTGATCGAGGTGTTGAAAGAGGAGAACTGGATCCATAAATTTTTTTATAAAAAAACTAGATTCAACTAAATCCATAAAAATGAATTGGTGGTTTGGTAAGTGCAAGATCAGTAAATTGTTTTAAAGCATCACTAAGATCATGATCGGGTTGAACCCAAAAACAAATCCAAATATATCCATCTGTTTCACCCTTAATGGGTTCTGCTCCAAGAAACACTGGACGATTTGGGCAAGTTGTGACATGAACAATCCAAGAAAGATGGTGTTTGACAGTTATTTCAATATCATTCAGGAGATATTGGGTTCCTGTCCAGGGATGAAGACGAGGCACCTGAATGGCACCCATGTGATTTCCAGGATAAATCTTTTTATCCGGAATTGAGGAAATTGCACCAGGAAATGGTGCAGAAAACGTGATCAGATTTGTCATCTGTGAGGAGGTTCTGTTTGATGTTTGATATCATGGAAGAATCAATTGTTATATTATTCAACTTTTTGATGAACAATAAAACAAATCAAAGCTTGGCGCGAAGCTGCTCCAACTCAGCACGAAGTTGGAAAAATCCAGAAACAATCTCCAAAACCTTCTGATAGTCTTGGGGAGTAGCGATCTGGAGACAGATCCACTGACCATGTTCAAACTCTCCATCAAGCTTAGTCTGACTCAGAGGCCCAGGACGGTTCATATGGATCGTTGGATTGAACTTTCCAAGTTCATGTTGAAGTGTTTCTGACAAAAATTGATTGTAGAGATGTCCCGTTGGAATGTTGACACATGCAAGAAACTTTGTATCGTCAAACTGCATCCGACAAACAGCCGTGGCATATGGACCGGGTTTTGATGCCAGGAGAGCCATGGTGTTTATCGATGGGATGATGATAATTCAATGATATATGAAAGGATTTATTAAAAGTTTGATTTATCAATTTTTTTTGATAATCAGCTTAGCTTAATAATAATACACAGTATTAAATGCTTACTGTATTAACCAATATTGTTACACAAGAAGGAGGCTATGATATGAAATATGTGGGAGAAATTCTGTGTCAATTGCTCAAACATTTGCATGTTGATTGAATTGAACCATGAAAAAACTGATTTTTAAATGGTTTAAAGAGGTATGAATGATATAGTTAAATATACCAACGATGTCTCGTTATTATGTCAACTGTTACGAAGATGACAAAGAGTCTCGTGTGAAGATGCGGATGGAGTATCGCCGTGTTAAGCGCGATCTTTGGCGAACTGGAAAGTCAAAGGATTATGTTAACGGTGTTAGAGGAATTGGTTGCAACAAATCTCAATGCAGTCTATGTAGTGCCCATCCTGCAAACAAGTCATTCAAGAAAACTAAGGCCATTAAAAACAAAACCAATTTGATTTTTGATGATTATTAAATTTTGTTGATTGTAATTTTTATTTCTTCTATTTATTTATAATGAGTTATTATCATAAATATCTAAAATATAAACAAAAGTATAATCAATTGAAAGGTGGTATGACAGAAAATGAATATTATTATCATGGCTCCAAACACAAAATTGCAGACTATCTGGAACCAAGACCATCTAAAGTTATTGAGGATGAAAAAGCAGTTTTTGCAACTAATACAAGATGGTTGGCCATTTTCTTTATTGTAAGTCCAGGAGATGCCGATATAGAAGTTGGATTTATAAATAATCAACCCTACATTATGGAACAATGGCCAGGTGCATTTGATAAACATCTGAAGGATCGGACAGGTTATCTTTACTTTGTTAAAAAAGATCAGTTTCATAGTGATCCTCGACTCGGAATGAAACGTCATGAATTTATCTCTGATGAAAAGGTGAAGATAGAAAAAACAGAAATTATAGATGATGTATATGATGAAATAAAGAAGGCGGATGTTGCCATGATTGATTTTTCTATGAAAGAAGAGTTTATTAGTCAAGCTATTCAAAAATTAAAAGGAAATAAAAAACAAAGGAAACAACCAAAACTCCCAGGTGAAAGGTTTTAATTTTTCAAAAGAAAATTTAGATAATTATTTTTTGAAAACAGTTTATTAAAAAAAGATATATGATTTCATCAATGTTCAAGCAGCAACACAACCACTGCTGGGATCGCAAAAAAAGAGCACGCCGCGAACCCAGATGAATGCTACCCCGTTGACAAAAGCACGAAGGATCAAGGTCTCAGAATCGTAGAAGCGATAGTCTCCACCATCATGAATTTTCGCTTCATAACTCTGAAAGGTCACAAAACCCCAAAGGGCCATGGTGGCAAATCCTGTCAAACCACAGGTAACAACGGCACCAATTCCAGACAAGTTAAGAACGGCAAGAACTATCATGCAGATGGCAATGAAGGTACCACCCATTCCAGCCCAGAAATAAGGACCAGCAAACCAACCTCCAAAACCAGCCCACATGAGGATAGCCTTTTCAGTTTTGCGTTCATGCTGACACTGAACGCCGCCATTCTCCGGCCAGCAAAGACACAAACCAGTAGTGTTGGTAGCGGCACCCACACACCAGGCCTTGCTGGGACAGTCTGTGTCCACAATGCAAGGCAGGGCACAAGAATCATCATAATTCTCATGACACTCCCACTCAAAGGGATGACCAGAGAACACTTTGGCAGCCTCCTTCTGAGCAGTGTGAAGAGTGGAACGGGCATTGACGGTTGAAGCCAGAATGACCAGGATCAAACCAGCAACGGGAATGAACTTTTTGCAAGTCATTTAGAGAAGCTTTGTAGAAAAGACTCGAGAGACTTGAGCATATTAAGGATCTATTTAATAAGAATGGCAAAGAGTTCATAAATCAATTTTTTTGTTATTCGTTGGCACTCATCCCAAAAAATTGAGGCAATTATAGATATTTACCAATTAGATTAAAGTAATCCATAAACCTTATAACTGTCATCATAAAACATTGAATCTTCTGCTTGTTCTTTGGTAATTTTAAGTGGTTCCCCAAAACACTTTCTATGATATTCTCTAGCTTTTTCTTCATCTTTCTGAACACCAATTCCATAATAGTACATAAATCCCAAATAATTTTGCGAAAATTGATATTCCTGTGTTTCTTCATAAAATTGTTTAGTCAGAGAATGATCTTGCCAAAGATGGACAGAGTCTCCAGTGTAATCTACAAAAAGATGTTTAATGGCTAAATCATAATTTTTATTGGCAGACATGACCATGTAAATGGAATATCGGGTATAATCTTCACAAAGTTTGAATTGTAATGCTTCTCTATAAAGATCTTCACCAGACATATTTTCCATTTCATCTAAATTATACCAGTAAATATCTTTTTCTGAACACATTTCATCAATAGGATCTATAAAAGCGGAATCTATTTGATCATTACTGTCTAAACTTAAAAATGAGAAAAGTAGATCCATTTACACCTACCAGAAGGATTTTACCTAACTATATAAAAAACTCTATATAAATATCATAAATCAAATTTTTTAATTAATGATAGGATTCAATAAATGATGCTGCATCAGGATGATTATGTTTTCTTGCAGCCTCGGAACAAGTTGATTTATCAGTTTCTGTATACTTTCCCGAGTCTAAAATTTCTTTCAAGCCTCTTAAATTACCATTGATGGCATGTTCAAACATTTCATAATGATACTCTCCAAGCTCGTTACCATATTCATCAAAAATTGGATAAATACTTGGATGCTTATGAGGAGGGGTTTCTTCTTTGTGAGTTAATTTATGAACAACTTTCAATAAAGTTTTTCTAGGACTATTTTCTCGAGGGGTTGATTCCTTACTTCTGGGGGTTGATTCCTTACTTCTGGGGGTTGATTCCTTACTTCTGGGGGTTGATTCTCGGCTTATGGTTGGAGAAGAGTTTTCACTCTGGGCACCATGATCATCCTTACTTTTACGATCTAATTTAATAGAATCAGTAAAAGAAACTGATCTTCGGTGATTTGAAATCATATGATTGGTTACTTTAAACATAGAAAACTAGCTAGTAACTATTATATAATTAGGATATCAATTTTTTTAATACATTAAAATTCTTCAATAGGTTAAAAAATTGATTTATTTTAATTATAAATAACCATTAAATTATTTCAATTAGTTATTTCATTATGAATAATATAGTCATCGAGCGAGTACATTCAGACGAAATAGAATGTAATGACAATAATAATCCAATTGATCCAGATGATCAAGAAGCCGATATGGAAAAATATGAAGAAATGGTGGGCAAAACAAAATTACATCATTACATGGATATGATTAATTACCCAGTTGCTTTTACTTATGATTTAACAGAAACAGAAGCAGGTGTTTTTATAGAATCTATTCCAACAAGTTATATTACTGGACGACCTAATTCTATATTTGAAGAAGAAATAGAAGCTATTATTGCAAGAATGGAATATGAAATTGGAGAAAAGTGGAAAACAATGTCAAATCATGGTTGGTTTGTCCGAATGACCGACTGTAGTGGAAAAGATGGTAACCCTTATAAATTTCCTTTAATGACTATTAGACAACTAGTTCAACAATTGGGATCGAGTAGAAGAATTTTAATTTCTTTGTATAAAGGCAGTAGGAGACTTTATTTTGTTCCATTTGACCCAACTTGGGAAGAATTCAGAGAACTCAGAGTTTTTATTCACAATAGAAAGTTAACTGCCTTATCACAATATATTTGGCATAAATTTGCTTTGTATTCTTGTATGACAGAGGATGAATTAAAATCAATGGTTGTGGATTTGCAAGAGTATTTAGATAAAACACTGCCTCCAATTTTGGATAAATTAGAAACTGACAGTGTTGTTGTTGACATCTATTGGCAAGAAGATGGTAACTTTAGGATCATTGAATTTAACTCATTTGGTTACTGGTTGGCTTCTGGTGCTGCTCTTTTTCATTGGATGAATGATCGAGATAAACTTTATGGAAAGACTGACAAGATTTATTTTCGGGTAAGTTACTAGTACCATAAAACTTGATATTTCTTGATATTATTACTTTTTATCAATTTTCTTGTATTTACGTAATCCATTCATTTTTGCCACATATACATTCATTATTTGCAAAACATCTTTCATTAATTCTTCTTCAGGTTCTAAATCATCAATTTTATTTAAAATAATTACTTTTCCATTTGAATATTCTTTTATTAAATCTTCAATTAATTCAAATCCAAAACGTGCCAATCGATCTTTATAGGCGACAACAAGCTCATTTATTTTACCTTCAATTGCTAATTTTATTATTTTTCGTAAACCTGGTCTTTCAAAATTAATACCACTTCCAATATCTATTATTAATTTATATTTAGGATGTTTTGCAATCAGCATATTTTTTTGTCGTTCTAAATCATCTTTTTGTGAATGCGATGATACTCTTGCATATATTATATTTAATTTATTTTTTTCTAAATCAAGAGAATCCAAATCCTTTATACAATTTATATTATTATCACATTTCTTTTCTTTTAAAAATTTATTTACATTATATAATCTTTTATTTCCAGGGGTTCTTATTGTTTCTATTAATCCTTTTTCTTCCCATTGATATAAAGTTCTTTGATGAACTCCTAGAATTTCACTTGCTTCTTTGCCTCCTACGTATTTACTCATTTATTATATTATATAAACTTTATATTTCTTTATAATATTTTAACGCGTTTAATTATAAAGTTTTTATATATAGATTATTAATATAATGAATAAAGATAAAAAGAAAAAAGTAAAATTCAAATATAAACAAATCACTGCTAAAGTTATTAATTATTATGAATACTTATTTACTGAAAAAATCAATTACTATAAATTTGCCAACATCAATTCTTGTTATATTGGATATTTAATGAATATCAATAAACAATTTCAATTTATAATGTCAATTATGAATAAAAATAATTTAATAGAAAATGATTATGTTTTACCATCTATCATCAAAGCATATAATGATGATATCACTATTAAACCTTTTTGGAATAATAAAATACAATCATTATCTGATAAACTATTTTTACCATCCACTGATAACCTTATATATTCAAATGGGAAATCTATTACACTCGAAAACAGTTGGTTTAATGTTCAAGAATGTACTGGTCTTCAAGATAAATATTATAAATTAAAAATACAAGATAACAATACATCTTCTAAACAAATTACTAAATGTAAACAGATTAAACTTTTTTTAAGTAAAGAACAAAGAAAATATATGCAACAGATAATTGGCACATATAGATATTTTTATAATAGATGTGTTTCTTATTTTAATAATTATGACAAAAAAACTAATAAAAGTTGGTTTTATATCAATCCCTCAGATAAAACATCTAGAATAAACATCAATATTCAAGGCAACCCATATAATATGATTAATATGAGAAAGCAGTTAAAAGTAAATTTACCCCAATGGCTATTGAAAGATTACCCATCTCATTTAATTGATCAGGCATTTATAGAGGCATTTGACAGATTTAACACTTGTTTGAATCAATCTATTAAAAAAGGTATACCCTTTGAATTTAAGTACAAGTCTAAGAAAGAATCAACTCATACCATTAATTTAGAAAAACAAATGTTAAATAGTAAAACAAATGGATTGTTTACTAACTGGAAAATAAATGGTAAATACTTATTTAGAAAATTAAAATCATCAGAAAGATTTTCTAAAGACATAATTGGTTCAAGCATAACATATCACAAAGTTTTGAATACATTTATATTTAATATGAATTATAAAACTCATTCAAACAAGTGTTATAATAAAGAGCCATGTGCAATTGATCAAGGGATAAAAAATCCATTTACTATTTATTCACCTACTAAGGTGACAATTATTGGTAATAATGCAAATGAAAAGATTGTCAAGCTTTGCAAGGAAATGGATATCATACAATCTAGGATGAATAAAAAAGCATATTATATGAATATAAAGGAAAATGGAACAATCGTTAACAAAGAATTTGTAATGAATGCCAATAGAAAAAGAAATTTAAGAAAGGCCTTACATAGAAAAATTAAAAAAATTAAGGATTTAAGAAATGAATTACACCATAAAACAATTAGATATATCTGTGACAATTACAAATCAGTAATATTGCCTCCTTTTAAAACCCAAGAAATGGTTGGCAGATTGACTAATAAAGTATCTCGTCAAATGTGTACATTATCCTTTTATAAATTCAAACAAAAATTAATGTCTAAGGCAGAAGAAACCGGTATTAAGATTAATTCTTTGAGTGAACCATTTACCAGTAAAACTTGTGGAAAATGTGGTAACATAAAATACAATTTAGGAAATGCCGATATTTATAATTGTGATAAATGTGGTCTTGAAATCGGTCGAGATATAAATGGTGCAAGATGTATTTTATTAAGAAACTTGCATCGAATTTAATGATCAATAAATTAAATGAGAGTTAGCTCCGTCCCTGAGCTAGGGACGTAACAGTGTTCATAAATGGGCACTGAACATGACAAAATAGCAAACTTGATAAATCATATTTAGTATCAGTGATATGGACTATATATATCAAGAAATATCAAGTTTTATGCCATTTGCACTAACGGTTCATCAATAAGAATAACTCTACGAGTTATCTCACTTCGTTCGGTGAGCAAGCTCACGTTCGCTTCGCTCAGCTCACTGTGTTCGCAAATGAGGTTTTTATACTTTTTTTTATCTGATCGAAATTAAGTAAAAAAAATACCATAAGCGAAGAAAAATTATATATTAAAAACCTCTTTTGCAAACTTGTTTGCTGAGCGAAGCGAAGTGACGCAGTCACTCGTATTCAGGGACAGTAAACATAACCCTGTGGATAGGCATTCATCTTGGAAATTTGATCTCCTGCAGCACAAGCACAACGGGTGTGGGAATCACTTTCAGAAGGAATAAGAAAGCTCAAGCCATACCATACCAAAAGATATCTCAGTTTGTTCAATGTCCAGCCATTCATGTCCATTTTGAGCAAGAGCTTTTTGGCTGCGGTGAAATCAGGATTTTTGTCAGAAGGATCCGCATATTGCAAAATCTCCCTTTCCCATCCCTGCTTCTTGGCAACTTCCTGCCAAATCCCCTTCAAACCAATGGCCAGGAAAATGATTTGAGGTTCATCCAACTCTTCCAGAATGAAAGAGGGTGGTTGAGAGTTCATTGGCCAAAGCAGGAGAGAAAAATGGTTAGTATAATCAAATCTTAATGAAACTGCTTAGAGGTTTATTTATCAATTTTTTCTATTAAAGGACTAATGTTTTGTAATAAAAAAATATTGTACACATCAACGACCAGTGACAATGCAAAAAAGAATACCACAAACCACACCAATGATTGTCAAACACACAGCAAGAAAAATGACACCAACCACTACACCAACAATAATGCCTATTATCTGACCAGCTTTGGAAGACTTTTTCATGTAATACTCACCACTGGAACGATCAAAGATACGGATTTCACCATTATCATATCGTCCAAAATCAGAAGTGGGAGTTGTAGTGTTGTCAGCTATACCAATGATTGGTCCAAATGTAGTGCGGACTTTGGATTTGAATTCACCTACTTGTTCAATAGTATACTCATCTTGATCTTTCATATACACTAATGTACCAAGTGTACCGGTAGACGAACATCCACCATCTTCTTCCTGAGGGTAGACCATAACCGCCGCATCAATGGAGTAGTACGGAGTACAATGGGTAGTGTGATGAGTTGTGTGTCCAGTGCGAGTGCTGGTATGGGTGCTAGTAGTGTGAGTTGTAGTGCCAGTTGACGACGAACTGGTACAATGCTCACCTGAACGAACTTCGTCACCCAGCTCAACCAGCTTCAAGCAAGCAGGAAAGGCCGCATGGACCAGACCGATCATAAGACAGATGAGTAGTAAACTGATCAAGACAGAAGAACGCATCTTGGAGTTGATGGAAGGTGTATCTCTTGGAATTGAGAACTGTTTGGGGTCTTAAACGCAAGAACTTTCAACCTTTTTAAAAATCAATTTTTTTAAGGTGACTATAGACAAAGAATAAATAAAATTGTTAAATAGTAATCCGAATAATACCATCTTCTACATCATTCATTTCACTATCTTTATCATTAATATTTAGTTTAGAAATCCTATTTTGAAAATCATTCATGTCACTTTTTGGAAAAAAACTATGTGGAGATTCTCTATCAAGAATATGGTAACATTCCGATTCTGATAAACACCAACCATATGATTTTTCCCATTTTCCATCATTGTAGACAGATGTGTTCTGATTATAAAAGATAGTTATATGTCCTATTTTCTTAGGATGTATGTAGACTATAGAGTTCCATTTTGGTCCTCCGGGAGCATTGTCATAAACCAATTTTTTGAGTTGGTCTTTCATCAAGAAATATTAATCGTGAATCAATATTACTAGAGAAGAAAATAAATAAAAATCAATTTTTCGTCATAATTCGCAACTTAACCTTCTCTGTTGTTTACCCGGATCTTGGCTAGGCAAATCAAACCTTGGTGAAAAGAATTTTGGTCGACAAACCTGATCGCGATTGAATTTCAAAGGTTTTACTTTCTCTGAATTCATTTTATCTCGATTCCACTCTAACCAAAAACCTATATCATAAATATTTTTCTGATAAAGATCATTGTATTGTATATTACTTTCTAAAAGCCAAATAACTTCGATTTCAGAAAGTACTCTTGAATAAATTTTTGTATACTTACCTGCAGTATGATAAGTAGTTTGCATAGTCGTAAATACAATTATATAGGTATTTACAGTGTCCCCCCGCCAGTATGCAATATTATTCCACAACTCACCTCCTTTAGGACTATGATTGAACTGCCTTCGAATCATTTTAAACCATGTATTATTAATTGTTAATTTATCTTAAAATAGATCATAGTTTTTGATAATCAAATTTTTCTAAATAAATAATTCATCCAAAGTAACACACTTATATCCTTCTTTTTCTAACCAGGGTAGTAGATACCTAAGCATCTGTGGTGTCCAGGGTCGATCATGAAGGATAACCACATCCCCTGATTGAATATGCCATTTAATGTAGAGAAAATTAAGATAAGGGATGCAGAAAATTGGATCGTTGGGATAAACTGATCCTAAGGCTAGACAGTAATCATTCTCTTGACAATACTTTGTAGTAATAGGTGTAAATAATCCACAACCTGGTCGATAAAACTTTTTCTTTGGAAGGGGAGTTTTAGCCAGTTCATAGATCTTCTGAATGTACTGATCGCATGTATCAATCTCATGAGCTAATCCGGCAGTTGTTTTAAGGGCATGCATGGAATTGGTCTTGCCGTGGTTACAGATTTGATGACCCTTTTGAACCATTTCAGAAAGTTTATCCATCCTTTGAAGAATCAAGGTTTCTTTAATCAGTTTACCAGTTTCACTCATATAATCTACATTGTATTCCCTCATTAAATCCATGGCCCCACTTCCAAGATAGTCACTAATCATGAAAAAACTGGCTTTCATTTTGAATCGATCTAAGAGTCGGACAATCCCTTCATGAGAACCATAAGGTACATCATCAAAGGTCATAGCTATCTTTTTTTGATTATTGGGTTTATGAGTGAAAATGCTTGGACAGAAATAATTGAGAAAATTCACAAAAATAGATTTAGGTAACCAGTATAAAATTAAGAGAATTAGAATAATATGGTAAAGATTAATTATACCCCATCGATAAAAAAGGATCAAAGGAGAAAGAATGACTAGTTTAGTGATCATTGCTACAAACTAGCTATGTATTCAATTGATATTTATATAATAGCAATGGAATAAGTCCCAAAATCAATTTTTTATATCTTCATTATATATGACTTTTTATATAAATCTATTAGAATAGGTTTTTTTCCGATCTTTGTTTCAAATAAATACTCTAAAATATAAACCATTAAACAAAAATATTTATCATATTCTTGACTAATTCTTATCATAAATTCACTTAACAAGGGATATTTATTTGACAATCTTTTTATTTCTTTAATATCAATACCTTTTATATTTTGAGATAGTTCTGTGATAGGTATATCTTTAATTTTAATTTTCTTGATTTTATGAGTATTATATTTGATACCCTCAATAAGATTTTTATCAATTTCCTTCTTATTGGCATCATAAGGCATAAAACCATATTTCATATAACAGTGAAAATCACTGTGATACAAAGTACATGAATCTTTAGATTTATGTGCTTTTGTATCCCATATTTGCCCATATGTAATCATTCTTAATCTAGCTAATTTAATAGTATTATCACAATTATTACAATGGAGATAAGAATTATCAGTAAGTGCAATTTTTTTAATGCCATATTTATCTTTATTATTTATTAAATAATTAATTATAAATCGAAGCAAGACACTTCCTCCTCCTGGTTTTTTTAATCCTTCCATTGCACAGTTATTGTAGTAACTTATACTAGGTAATATTGCTATTTTTTGAGATTTATCAATTAGTACTGTGATACAATCATCACCTGTTGTTGATAAAACCAATAGTTGTGTAATTATGGTATCTAGAGTTATTTCATTAATCTTAAAAGTAAAGTGACTTGTATTATCCACAAATTTAATATTATAATTTTTATCTTTTTTCTTACCTCCAGCAGATTGTTTTTTTCCAAAAATATTTACATTGAATTCATGGTATAAACTTGATAAAAATTGTAGTTGAAGTGATTTATATTTACTAGGAATTTCATTTAATAGTTCCATAATATTATCAAATAAAAAAAATACCATCAATCATTCTAATGGCGTACCGGTGATTTTGCTCTAGTTGGTGACTTGTTTCGACGACCTCTTCCAACAGTTCCAAGATTTGATAGTGTTGTGGAAGTAGTTGTGTTGGATGATGCAAAGCTTGACGTCCAAAGATTCCAATTAAAATTTAACATGAACCAGTTATAGCTTGGTGACCAAATCCATTCATTCATCCAGTTGCAATACTTATCCACAATTGGAGCATCACGAATACCCTTGAGGAAACTAAAGCATGAAAGGAAGAGGGATAAGATTGCCAAGAATAGATTACCAATTTCTCGAACTGCATTACCAAAACTGTCAGAAACATAATTGTAGCACTTAATCACAAACTTGAAAACAAGATTCAATTTGATTATGTTGTAGATTTTAGTTACCACCCAACTAATAGGTTGAAAGATCATGGCATAGATGACAATGTTATAAATCCACATACAGATTCTCATAAAATAGTAACCCAAATACCAGAAAAAATTTTTCATATAAGGGGTGACTGTTTTAATAAGAGCACTGGGTTTCCATTTGGCTGGCATTAAGATCTGTGCCAAGAAAACTGGAAGAGGTATCGCATAGCAGGCCCAAACTATTAGTTCTTTAATATTCTTATAAACCTCTGCAGCATCTATCAAACCATGGAAAAAGTATGTGAAAGAAAACCAAAGTCTCACACACGCTTCAAAAAGTCTGGAGAATGCGACACACAATTTTTCAATATGCTCTTTGAAGAATCTAATGATATCTGGAAGATATTCTAATACCCAATCTATACATTCCCAAAACTTTATCCAAAAATAATAAATCCAATCATTCCATAAAGTATGACACAAGTCGACAAAAACAACACCATAGTAACCAAATCCACGGAAAAAGTGACTACAATAACTTGTAGCAATCCCTAGATAATAGGTTGGACGATTGTTTTCAGGACAATATGCCTCCAAAACAATAAAGAGGAAGAGTGCCGATCCTAAGACCGACAAGATGATCCTGAGCTTCTGCATCTTAGGAATAAATCTAAAGTTCTAAGATAATTTATTTATTTTAATAGTATTATCAAGAAAATTAAACTTCAACTTTTTCAAATATTTCTTCTAATCCTTTCACTATCACTTCCTTATTACTTTCATAACCAATGGCTAATCTAATCCATGCCCCCTTGACTTTATTCTCAAAATTTCCATATTCATAGATACATGCCTTACCCAGTTCTGGCCATTGATCAATTTTAGATTCTGCAGAACCAAATGAAGTCTTGTATGGCAAATAACTATTATCAGATAATACATTTTTAGTTTTACTTAAACTTTTATATTTAAAAGGAACATGAAACCAAATCACACCAGGACCATATTTAAAATATTTTTTTGCCATTGCATAGGTTGGATGGGATTCCAAAAAGGGATACATGACTCTCGATACCTTATCTTTTCTTGATTCCAAATATCTTGCAACTTCTAACGACAATGCCGATACATTTTCAATTCTTTGATTTAGAGTTTGTAATCCTTCTAAAAATAATTTGCAATGATCACTTCCAACAAAAAGTCCATTAATTCTAATATAAGTCAGTACTTGTTCCATAATATTATTTTTCCCTATCATCATTCCACCTATACAAGTCCCAGCTGAAATATATTTTGTCATAGATTCAATCACAATATCAGCACCATATTGAAATGGATTAAAGGATATAGCTGTCATCCAAGTATTATCTACTACAAAAATACAATTAGGACATATTTCTTTTAATTCTTTTAATTTTTCAAAATCAAATACTTGTCCGGATGGATTGGTTGCTGCTTCAAAGTAGAACATTTTAAGACTATCTTTATGAGTATGGAAAAGCTCAAAAATCTTGTTGGTATCTCTAACATCCACTTGGGTAAAATCAAACTCATTGTTATATCTTTTCTGATATCGACACACTTTTGAAGTGTCACAATAAAGTTCATTCCCAATAATATAAAATGTTTTTCCACCAGTTGCATATAAATTCATTATTGTACTGATAGCACACATACCAGATGGAAAAACCTGTGCAGAAATAGGATTAACTGTTGAATCTTTATGGTAAAATTCCACCAATTTGTTTTGCAAATCAAGGCGTGCCTGACTGACACTTCTACAGTATCTTGCCCCTTGTTCAGTTTGTTCTAGGACAAGTGAATCCATGATCTAAATTAATTGACATTTATAGGTAAAACGACTTTGAATCATAAAATCAATTTTTTAAATTTTTCGTTTTCCATTATCTGCTTACTTATGAGATGAGTGAAATGAATTAAGCAAGTTCAACTTGTGAAGTTTATAAAAGTTGAAAATATCATTTTATGGACAATTAATTATCCTAATTAATAATCTTCTCTTATGGATGACCCCAACAGTCACAAATATTGGGTGATTAATAAAAAGGCCTATGATTTGACAAAATTCTTAGATAAACATCCTGGTGGAAAATATATCCTTGAACTTAATAAGGGACGAGATTGTACTGAAATGTTCTACAGCTATCACATGGCATCTGGTATGAAACTAAGAGTTTTTGAAGGAATGTTAAAAGAATATTATGTTCGAGATGCTTATCCTAATGAAATAGAAACAAAATTTAATTGGGATTCACCAGATCTATATATTGATTTTAAAGAAAGAATTGCAAACTATTTTAAAGGAAAGTCAATCAAAGCTAATACTTACGGGTGGACTATTTATGGAATAATGATAGTATTAACTTTAATCTCAATATATTTATGGATTCAGGGATATTGGATATCTTTACTACTCATACCTTTTTGTGGTGCATATCTTTCAAGTAGTATTTTACACGATGCAACACATTATGCCATGGTTAAAAGTCCAATATGGAATGAAAGACTGAGTTACTTAGGCCTTTACCATTGTTTGCCTTTAACCTGGTACCATCAACATGTTATTGGACATCACACTCAAACCAATATTCAGGGAAGAGATCCGGACTTGGAACATTTTAGAGTTAATCAAATGAAATTTGGATGGAGAACAAATGTAAAACAACAACATCAAAATTATTATTTAAAATGGAGAAATTATTTCCCACTCTTTGCAATAATGGCATCGTATGGTCCAATTATCTATCGATCTGTTGATTGTCTCATTAGTGGAACTTATTTAAATCGAGTCAAGTTTCAATTCACTTCTAAAAGAGAAGTTATTGAATTTCTACTCGAACTTTCTCTTTTTATTTTTGGTCCGTGGTTTATGATTTCAAAACTAGGATGGGTTAAAGGTTTAATTTTTATTGCTGTACCAAGATTTATTCACGGTGTTGGATATTATTTCATGAGTCAAGTTTCTCATATACAAGAAGATGCATTCAAATTTATTGATGATAAAAATGTAAATCCCAATAATGAATGGGTGGTTCATCAAATTTGTACATCTGTTGACTATGAAACTCAATCCTTATTCTGGTCATTTGTAAGTGTTGGATTAAATAATCAAGCCATTCATCATATTTGTCCAACGGTACATCCTTGTCATTATCCAGAACTTAATAAAGTTTTAATTAAATTTTGTCAAGATCATAACCTACCTTACCAAAATAAAGGGTCATATGTGAAAATGGTAAAAGATCATCTTCACTATATTGCTAAAATAAATGATTCTGTTGAATAATTTTTTTATAATTTGACAGTAAATCATAAAAAAGTTTATACTAAATTTTTTATAATTTGTAATCAAACAGATCAAATATTGGTCTTTCCTTAAGATAAATTAAAATTTTAACATATTCATCTGCAATCCTTTCCTTCTTAACATTTTTATTTATCCTTTTGTGTAAATGCTTTTTATATAATTCTATTTGATGTTTATTACTAAAATTTATCATTGATTGGGTTAAATTTTCCATTTTAACAAACGTTACCTTTTTTTTTAAATTTTTTATGAATTTATAAATATCTGCTTCGCTATGATCCCCATTGTAATTAAAATAAAATAAAATATAATTAGTTAAAAGACCATAATTGTTTTTCGCTTGAAAATAATATTTGTCCATATCAAGTAATTTCAAATTAGTCTTAATATTTTTATTGAGCAAATCCTTTAAAAATTTATCAATATGATCAAATGTTTTAGCAATTAAAGACATTTTATTAAATAGACGGTGATTTGGATATTTTAAAAAATTATAATAAGATTCATAAAAAGAAATAGGATTCCTAATACTGCTTAAAACTATTTTATTTTTAGTATTATATTTTGAAATTTGTTTATGTTCTGGATTAAAACTATTACTATTATATAACACATTTAAAATATAGGTACCTCCACATTTAGGAATGTGTATATATACAACTTTATTTCTATTATTTTTATTCATATTTATATATCATAAAAAAACTTTATTTGCATTGTTCAATAGTTTTAATAATATTATAACCATTCTTAGTGAAAAGATGATGTAAACTCCTCATTGTAATCTGAAAATCATCACTTATTTGATCAGTGGCTAAAGTATTGTCTTCATTTTGACCTAACTCTCGACTGTAAAAGTTAAAAATCTCAATTAATTCTTCTTTATTGATGGGATTAAATTCAATGTTAATAAATCTATCATATAATGAATCAAAGTGTCTCATATCAATCTTCTCAAAAATGGATAAAAAGTTATTAGCACAGAAAATAAATATCCTTCTGGTACCATTTGATCTTGAATCAATCAAGTTTAATAGTTCAAACAAAATGTATGATTTGATCATTTTTTCATATTGGTCTTTACTTTTCATAATATCTTCCAATGAAATATTTAATCTAATATCTGGTATAGAAGTAATATCTTTTATTTTCTTCTCTTTTTCTTTTTCATAGGTATCATTAATATAATAATCAATATATTTATCAATTTCATCAATCATGATCACATTATATCCAATCATTTTACTGGTTTCTGTTTTAATTTGATTGCAGATAGATTTAATTTCCCATGTTTTAAACTTAGTCATATCATAAACATACATATTATCACAAAGACTTTTATTAATTAAATAGTCTGCAATCCTTGTTTTTCCCAGTCCGGGTTTACCGTTGACTAATAATATCAACGGATGAAACATATTTAATTTTGTTGTAATATTTTTATGTTTTGATAAAATCTCTCTTATTTGAACCAGATTCCTATTCTCATAAACTTGATCTGGAATAATATTATTATAAAGTATCATATCCGAATCCTGATCTTCATATGCAATCTTAATTGTTTTTTGATTAGAATCGCTTGTTGATGCATTATTTTTTATTTCATAATCATATGCAAATTCTAGGCATTCCTTAATAGCACTCCAATGCCACCATCTTAAAAATTCATAATTAACTTCATAATTATCAGAAATTCTATTTTCTGTTGGATAGTAATATATTGGAAATTTCTTGTAATATTTTGTCTGATTTATCGGTTTGCCATCAGAAAAATATTTTGATTTATCTAAGAAACTTACAATTTCAATCTTGAATATTTTATCTTGAAAGGTTCTATGCAAAACATAATCACGAATCTTAATTCCCTTGTAGGTTATAGTTGTATATTTCTGTGAATTGTTTAAAACTAATGTATACCGAGTATAAAATACATTTCTTAACCCATCAACAAACAACCAATATAAATAGTTCTTAACAGATGTTAGTATACTGGTGTCATTAAGTAAATTTTTTATCATCATTGTAATAAATATTAAAAATGACAATGATATGGCTTTATAAAAAGTAGTAGTAATTGGGTCGCTAAAACTAATATTAATTTCTTGAATTTTGTCTAAGAGTCTGACAATAAAATTATTTTGCAATTGTAAATTTAACAATCCATCAATGCCTAAAGCTGACGGTGTGCCTGTTGTCATATTAAAGATTCAGACATTGGATTCAATTAAATAAAAATATAACAGTATATGAGTTATTTTTTTCAACTTTTTTGAGAAGCTTTATAAAATTGAAATAATATTATTTTAAAGAATTATATTTATAACTATAGACTAAATGACAAAATTAGACGAACCGGTTGACGAATCAGAATTTATTAAGATATTTTATAAATGTTTAAAAATCCCTGATAAATCCCAAGAACAGAATAAAGATTGGCCACTGAAGGTAGTTGATCAGTTTGAGAGATTATGTAATAGAAGTAAATCAACTAAATTATCTTTTAATATTAAAATCATACTTAAAAAATTAATTGGTGATAATAATGAATTAGATATTTGTGAATCATCTTTTTCAAAAAAATTTTTCATATCATATCTAAATGTGTCATACTTTCTAATAAATATCATTCCAGAATGTTATGGTAAAAAAAATAAAATTTACCTATCAAAGATATTTTTAGACTTTATTTTTTACACACCAGGCCTTTATAAGGATATCATTTTATATCATGAAAATTTTAAAATAACTATCAATAGTAAAGTGGAGGAATTTATCGATTCCACAGATAGTAAATATTATTTTTATAAAGAATATTTACAGGAATACAATAAACATGCTCAAAATATATTACTTTTTTAACTAATTTCTTTTATGGAATCTATTTTTTTCATAATTTTTTTTAATTCATTTGCTTCATCACTTTGATTAGGATAAAGATGGATTAAAATATAAAATTTTCCTTTATGTTTCTTATAGACTCTCATTTGATTTTTATCTTCATTAACTAAAATCAAACGGTGTTCATGTTCATCAATCAAGAAAGGTTTCCACATACAATAATCATACGCAAATTCTATTTGATCTAAACTGATTTGATGAATATTGATATTTTCATTTACACCACAAGGTGTCATATGATGACTTTCGCAACATCCCATTTTATATCATCAGTGCATAAAATAATTTTATTAAATTTGGCTATAATGTGGAATTTTGTTTTTCTCAATCATTTCTTCATTATAACCTAATCCCATTCCACCTTGAATTAAAACATAAGGATCTTTGCCAATATAAAAAGGTGTTTCTTTTAATTTATCGATAGTTTCTTGATTAAGATTAAGTGTCTTAAACTTTATCCGTATGAAACAGTCTTTAATATTGGTTTCAATATTTAGTCTACATTCATGATAATATAGAAATCCTAATGGTAATGGGTTATTTTCTGTAAAATGTTTCAAATTGTAAAAAAATACATTTCCACCTATTTCCAAACTATATAAAATATTGCCATCAATCTCCTTTTCTTGACTATCTAATAAGCATATTTCAATATCATAAACTAAATCATTGTACCTTTCAAATAGAAACCTGTGTTTTTGTTTTGAATTTAGATAAAAAACATTATTAAATTGATTCGTTCTATATTGGTCCACTGAGGCCATTAAACAACCTTCTTTAATCAGGGTTTGATTAAATTTAACTTTATTTTGTAGTAAACTTTTTCGAGAATCCTCGTTTAGATAGGCGTAACAAATACTGTAATATAACTTTTTATTTTGAAGTTCATTAAGATACTTTTTATCAATAAAAAAAATTAATCTTACTAATTGATATTGACAGGATGCTATTGGAAAACTGCCTTGATAGGTTTGAAGAGTCTTAATATCTTTTGTTATCACATTATTACCTGCAACTAACCACACTTTATTAATAAATTCATTTGTATCGCATAGTAAATAATCTTCATCATATATTTTATATTTTATATTCTGAATCATATCTCCTAATCTTAAAATACTGACTTCTTTAACAATGTACTCATCTGTTATCATTATCTCATCGTCAATTTCAATTAATTTTTTAAATTTTTCTATTACTGCTAAATTTTTATTTTTATTTTTATTTGTAGTTAATGCGTACAATGCGGAACAACTTTTAGCTGGATACTCATCAGGTAGAAGAGTTTTATCAACTATATATTTAGGAAGTGTTTTCTCTATGACATCTTTTTGATAGTCTATTTCTTTTGGATTAGGCTTTTCATAACTAATTTTAATTTCACTATCATCTTGAATGATATCGTTCATTTTCTGATCTATATACTTCACTAATAAATTATTTATCGGAATTAAACGCAGATAATTGCATTTGCTAGTATGGCGAACATCAAAAGGTATTTGACATTGTTGGAGAATTTTTCTAAGCAGTCCAAAGGCTAGTGTTATGTTATCTACCTTGTAGCTTTTTCTAGAAAGATTGAATTGAGAGGTTTTAAAAAGTTTCTTGATTTGAGGGATTTGTTGATTGATTCGTTGTAAAAGTTTTTCTGTATTTTTGTATTGACTTGTGGTGATTTCAGTTTCATAATCATTCAGTCCTTTAATCCCAAAGATTCTTACAAACTTATCTAAGAATATTAATTGGTCCATTAGTATTCTTAATATAAGAGTGTAATATTTAAGTGTAAAAAAATTGATATTCTAAATTGTTGCTCTAATTATATATTAATACTAAACCAATTAATCACATCTTATCCACAAAAATAAATGGCTAACCAGGTCGAAATTGTCGTCTACCCAGAAGGTGGAAAACCCCAACAGATTACAATTCCAATGATGTCATCCAAACCAATGCAGAAGATGACTAATCCTTCTGCAACTGAGCTTCGAGAAAAGTCAGCATCTCGACGTCATATTGTGGCTGATATTGCATTTGATGACACTGTTTCCGCCAATGGCAGTGTTGAGGATGCCTGGGAAGAACTTTATCGAGACCTGGAAAAAACACTTATGAAATACCCACCTGATATTTGGCAGCGCTTTAAAATATTTAATGTTTGTATTCCTGCTGAAGCAACTGAGGAACAAATGGAACGACTTTGCCTGTTTACTGATCAAATCAAAGCGCATGGTGTAGAAGTTAATTTTAAGGTTACTCCTTATCAACCAAAAAAATGATTCTTTTCAATTTTTTGATTTAATTTTTGACCTATAATCAACCTAATATTATTATTTTTTTTATACCGTGTTTAAAATTTATTATATAATATAATTTTATATAATGTACAATTATTGCGCTTGGCATGGTTGTTGTAAGGGACGTTATGGTAAAAGAGCAATTGCTAATCATTGCTGCCCTCATTGCAATTCAGTTAATTATTGTAGCTTAGATTGCCGTCAAAAAGACTGGCATAGACATCGTCATCATTGTAACACCCTTTGTGGAAAAGACAAACAACAAAACAAACATTCTCATAGTTATCATCATCACCATGGTCACAAACTAGCATGTGGTTGCTATTATGGTAAATGTCATCATCAACATGGCATTCATCATGATGGATATTCAACTGATAATTATGAAGGTCAACATCACCATGACCATCATGGACATACACATGGACATGGCCATAATCACTGGCATCATGGTGATCACTATTGCACCCGTTGCTATAAGGCAAAGAATTGTTGCGGCTGTATTGCAGTTGTGAAAAAGCGTAAACAAAATGGATGCACTTATATAAAAAAATACTAAATATTAACAGAAATTTGAAACTCTTCAGCTAACGTTGTGTTTATTTCAAACTCTTCAAAAGATAATTTTACTTTTTGAACCTCTTCTTGATTTAATTTTTCTAATAATCCATAAAGTTTACCTTTACTTAAATCCTTATCAGTGAAGTAATAAATATGTTTCATAATCTCTAACCATTCTTTGACTATATCATATTTTGTTGAATCATCAAAAATATTAAATTCATGGTATCTTAATAGTTCATCTTTATGCACTAGATCTGGTATTAAATCTGCTATCTTTTTAAGAAAATGATATTTGTATTTTGGTATATCATCAAATTGAAGAAGTAACTTTTTGGTTGAATTAATACTGTCATCTAATAATTTTTCTTTAAAAGTAGACATTGCCTTATCATTTTCTTCACCTAAATATTTCAAAACAGAGTAAAATTTAGATTTGTTTTCATTATCCATCGTTTTAACAAACTCTGCCAATGACATATCAAGATCACCATAATAATCATAATTGACAAAAATATCAATGCCTCTTTTAATTAAATCTAAAGGTGTAAATTTTGTAAATGGATTGAGATAGTGGAAAAAAAGCGGATCGGTTTCGGTGTCGCCAAAAAGACTTGACAGTGCCAATTGATAGCAAAGTTCTGGTGGTAGGTTTTCAACTACATATTTACACAAACTTGGATGATCATTTAATGTCTCATTTTTATCTAAACCACTAATAACATTTAATATCTCCTGTCTTTTCTCTGTTACCTCAACAAGTCTTTTTTTGAAACTCATTATCTAATCTGTTAATTTTAATCCATTAATTTTTTTGATTTATTTATAGTTTAATATTTTCAATTTTTTTAACAAGTTTATGACCACAATGAACTATAATTCATTAAAAAAATCAATAAGATGATATAATTTTATAATTAAATAAAAAAATCTTTCATATAATTATAATTAATGGAATTTGTCGGTTATTATTCAATGGATAAATTACCTAAAGGTGAATATGTGATTTTGGATAAAAAAAATATTGTAAATTGTGGTAAACCAGAATGCAAATGTCAAGGTAAAGAATTGATTAATAGTAAGGATGTTTTAACTCCTTCTGAATCACCATTTTTAACATCATCTGATGATAATTCTTTACATGAAGACAATGATAATGATTTTCATATTTGTTCAGTATCAAGTGATACAGATAATTATGATCACTTTAATAAACAGATTGAAAATCTATCTTCAATGAATAAAGAGTCAAATCAAAATCAATTATTTAATGTAATACAAGAAACTCGTAAATCTCAAATAATACCCAAAAACCCAAAAATAAAAAACCTCACTGTTGAAACTGAACCTTTTAACTATAAGCGTGCAGATACTAAAAAAATAGGTAAAAGAAAGATTGAACCAATCAATTGTAATTATTCTAAAACTGATCTAAAAAAATCACTCAAAATAAAGGACAGCCGATCATTAGCAGTTAAAAGTACCAACACATCTAGAGATAAAATTAATAAAAAATTTTCCAAATCTGATCCTGTTAAACATAATCTAGATATTGATCTTAACCTAGATGAAATTAAAGTCAAGAGTGTGAAAAAATTAACAAAATCACAGAAACAGTATTCAAAAGAAGATTATTAGTTAAATAATAAACAAATGTGATACAGGAGTTTCTTTATACTCACAATCACAATAAGTGTGACGCACAGCTACTATAACTTGATCAATAAGACCACCCTGAGATCTAATTAGATTGTACATGGCCTTAGTTGTGGATCCTGACGCAATACCATCATCTATAATTGTAACTGTTTTACCTTTAAGATCATTCATTGAATCGGTTGATATTTCAATTGTTTCAATTTCTCCATATTTTTTTTGATAACTAGCAGTGTCAGTTGGACCAGCTAATTTTCCTTTTTTCCTAATAATAATTAAAGGTAACCCTAATTTTTCTGCAACAGGACTTGCAAAAATGAAACCTCTTGCATCAGCAGTTACAATAATTTCTGATTTTATCATCTTTGTCATAGAATCAATAATATATCTAAATAATATTGGCATTTTAGGAATATCCTCTAACCTGTAAAATTTTAGATTTTCTTTCATATAAGCCGGAATTACTGTTGGAATATAATTTTCTGGTAAAGATAATTTTAATTGGTGATGTGAAATTATATTTGGAACATTAGGATCACTGTGATAGATAATGTCATTCTGATCAAGGAGTTCTAATTTAAAGTCTTTCAGTGCATCCATAACTGCTGCATAAAACTGATCTACCACACGAGCACCAACACACGCTCTAGGTCCGTAAGAAAAAGGAAGATTGGCATTAAGTAAATTCACAATTACATAGTCACCCTTTTTATAAATACCATTAGATTCATTGATATAACGCATCCTATTAGGAAATAAAAATCCATCATAAATATATTTCCTCTTATTTTCTTTTCTTGTTTCATAATCATGCTTATTTTTAGCAATATCAACAAATGCATTAATCATAACCAAGTAAAGGAAATCAAAAACTAAAACACTCAAAAATGCATTATCTAAAGCAATTCTATGAACAGTATCTTTACCGGACAATTTCATATTAACACTATTCTTAAAAATGTTAATAAAACCATTTCCCTTTTCTATAAAATTTTTTAATGATTGGTCAATCTTTTCATAATTCTTATAATAATACCATCTTCGCAATAATGCAGTTACTTGACCGAAATAAGGTAACATTCGATCATATCTATTATAAAAAGTTTTTCTAAGAGTTGTAATGAGTAGGCTTTGTAGTTCGGTATATTCTCTTTTATTGATTCCTGGTCCAAAAGAAAATTCTGCCCAAACTGCCATCACAAATTCTTCTAGAACCTGATTTAGATTATATTCAAATCCATATTTTCCTAATAAGATGGGAATATTTTTTGTGACACAATCCTTAATAGTTGGTGATTTATTGGCAGATTCTGAAAGTGCATTGTGCACAACTTCCCATAAAGAGTCACTTTGATCTAAATTTCCAATGCCATAAGGATGATAATGTGATGCAAAAAAATTATCATTAGCAAATGTAATACTTGTATGGGTATTCTTGCTTAAGACATTACTGACTTCTTCCTTTGTTTGGACAATATGTATCTTCTTCCATAAAAATCGGAAATAAATATTTTTATCTTTAAATTTGTCACAAAGGAATTTAATTGTATGGTAAAAACTCCTGTAATATAGGAGCAGATAGACAAACCAAAAAAAACTGATTTGAATTGTTTCAGGCATAAAGCTGTGTGCGACTAGTTATAATCTGTAAATAGACCAATAAAATGATTATTTATCAATTTTTCTGCTTGATAGATAATAATAAAAAAAGGATATATAAAATGTATATTCAGAACCTGATTTATTTCAGATAAACACCTCTTTCCTTAGCATCGGGATTCTCTTCATGAAACTTTTCATTTTGAGCCGCCCAAATCAATTGATTTTCAGCGATACCTTTGTATTCTTCAGGTAGTTTTCCCTGACGATAAAGTTCCAGCAATTCACGGGCAGAATACTTCTTCGGAGGATCTTCAGCACCCGGTGCTGTTGACTGGTCAGAAGTTTGAGTGGTGTTAGACATAATAGTCGGGAAAGATGATTAATTGAACTTTTTAATGTGGATTGCCATGTTTTTAAAATATCAATTTTTTTTTGATATATAAAAATAACAGAATTTAATATCATATATGGATGCCAGGATTTTTTTATAAACTGAAAAGAATAAAAAACGACATCATAACCATCATAAATAAAAGATATCAATGCCAACCAATTGTATATATCATATTCCTCGAAATTGAACATGAAATGGAATATTACTTTTTTATTAATTCTTTACATGCTAAAAATTATAAATCACATCAAAAAAATTTATATCATTATATAGATTTTATGAAGAATGAAATCGAAAAGTTTCTTTTTATAAACAATACTCAATTAACTCCAATTGAATGTAAATACTATTATATAGACCATGATATACTTATATTAACTGAGACTCAGAATCTTCATACAAATTACAAAGGACAGCCCCTACTTGCAACAAATCATAACTTCTTAAACTTATATTCTTTAACCAGTATTCCTATATTACAAAAAATTATTAGTGAGTTAGAAGAAAAATATAACATAATATTATAATTTATGCTTTTACATAATATTGGCATAATTCAAATGCCCAAAAGAAATAAGGCTAGATTACAGTGTTTTATAAATAATAAAAAAGCATTTATTGAATTTGACAAAACTTACTTGCCTTATGTGACAACCAATTATGATTCTTTCTTAATAATGGCTTTACCAATAGCGATGAAGGATCATCAAGATATTACCATTAAAGGAACTATTTCTTATAAACTCTATCATAATGTTACAAATTATCTAATGAAAATTATTACTAATATTTTTCCTGAAACACAGGCTATTAATATAAATGTAAATTCATTTGATTATGGAAAAAATAATTATAATAATCAGGCCATTGGAACAGGAATAAGTTGTGGTTTAGATTGCCTATGTACATTAGAAGATTATTATTTTAATGAACAAGTTGATAAAAGTATGAAGATAACTCATGTAACACATTTTACAATGCACTCAAAAAATAATATGGATAAAAATCAAAAAAGATTTGCAAATGCAAGAGAGTTAGTTAGAAAGACAGATTTAAAAATATTCCAAATCACCCATAACTTGACCTCAATTAATAATTATGAATTCCGGAAAACTCATATGTTGATTAATTTATCCATTCCTCTAGCTTTTCAAAAATTATTTAAACTTTATTATTACTCATCCACTTATCCATTTCCAAATAAAAATCTATTTAATTATGATAATAATTTTGACAAAAATACTGATATCCAACAAATATTATATGACCCGATTGTTGTACCTTTACTCTCAACTGAATATTTAGAATTTAAGTTACATGGATCACAATATACAAGACCAGAAAAAGTTTTAAAAATATCAAAAAATCCATTGACTTATCATCATTTAGATGTTTGTATAGATATAAAAAAATCATATCGGGAAAAAATTAATTGTTCCGAATGTGAAAAATGTTTGAGAACTTTGGCAGCTCTTGACCATCATCGAGTTTTAGACCAATATAAACATGTTTTTGATTTATTTAGTTGGTTTAGACATAAAATAAATTTTTTAAATGGTTTAAATCTTAATGATGCCATGCATTATGAAATTTATGAGTTAATTAATAAAAAAATAAATTAATTGGTACTCCGTTCAAAACTCTTTGCAAGCATAGCACATCTAACAAAGTCTTCCATTTGTTCAAATTGTTTGAACGTTTGCGGTGAATGAAACATAAGGTTAGTTGGATAAACTGTACAAGAGTCATCATTTATATTAACTTTTTGAACATGGGCAGGATTGAAAAATGTTCCTCTATTATTGTTGGACATAGTGTAGTTCAAAAGACTCATATAATCTTTATTTGTGTATGTTTTTTCGTCCCCAGTTGACATGGTTGGAAAGTATAAAGGGTATGATTCAGACAATATCTTAATCATAGTATATAGTTTTAAAATCAATTTTTCTGGAGCAAAACACTATAAGATTGCCCTTGCATCGTTTGAAGACACTTTTGTCTTAAAGGTACAACTTGAGTCAAAACCATACAATCTACAATTTGATATCCCATGGATGTGCAAAGGCTTACGGCTGCCCGAAGACTACCTCCTGTGGCACTTAAATCATCCACAATCAAAACTCTTTTTCCTTCGGGTGTTTCATCCTTTTGCATTTCACACTTGTCATGACTATATTCTGTTCCATATTCAATTGAAATGCACTCACCAGGTAATTTTCTGGCCTTTCTAACAGGAATAAAACCACAATTCAATTTGAGTGCAAGAATCATTCCTAGGATTAAACCACGCGACTCTAAACCGACAATATGGGTAATTTCTTGGAATCGATATTGAGACCACATTAAAGAAGCAAGATTTTGAAGCAAATGAGAATTAAGTAAGACTGCAAAAATGTCCTGAAAATCCACACCAGGATTGGGGAAATCTGGAAAAGTTTTGTAACCTTCAATAATTTTTTGTCCCAATTCTTTATTAAGATGTAGATCTGTGTTGGCTCTTATAAAGGCACTCTTAAATTGATCTAGACGATTTATTCCACCCAATTGTTCCATCCAATTTTTAGAAAGAATCTCATTGTCGTGTTTGTGCATAATATCTCCAACAGTCTTGGGATAACCATTAATCTTGGGACTTAAATTAATCGGTTTATAATCCCTGACTAGTTCATCATAATAATCCTTGTTAAAATTAATTTCAAGTGACATTCCAAAACCCATCAAACCTTTAGAATAGATAATAATATAGCAAATATCTTTTGGTCCACGACTAGAAACCACATTTTCAATTGCCACTACACAATTATAATCATCAAATTGATGTGATTGTTTGAGAAAGTTGAGTCGAGCCTGAGGAAAATAAAATCCATCATCAAAATTATTTCCAATGACTGGCTGAGGGGGAAGACCAGCGGGATCACAATTAAAAGATGTTAGTTCAACTTTGCCATAAATACTTTCAAAAAATGCCTGAGTGGCCTCAATTTTGAGATCACTCTTAGACGCAAGAAGAATTTTTGCCATTAAAGTAGCAGAAGATAATATTAATATTAATATTATCATCAAACAATAAATAAATCAATTTTTTTGAAGTTTAATTTTGATTTTTAAGATACTTATAAACTCGCATGCATTCCTCAAATTCTTTCTGACCTTTGATAAAATTATATGTTCCAACATAATCGGTTCCAATATTTTCACCAGGTTTGGGAAAAGTCAAGCGGCATTGATTGTTGTTAACATTAACAGCAACTACATACTTAGGATTAAAGACAATATCATTTTGAGACATTTTTTGTTTATAAACTATAGTCACAAATAAATTATTCGTATGGTAGAAATTAATTATAAAAACTCCATTTAACATCACTATTTTTCTTATCCTCTATTTTGACTCCCAATTGAGATAATTTATTGTCTCTAAAATCATCTAATACTTTCATTATTTGAGTTAGAGTTTCTTTATCCATATTTTTCTTTTCTTTTAAAATTAAATTCCTAATATCATTTCTCAAATCGACTGCCAAACTAATGGCTTTATCTGTTTGATCATTTTGTTGTTGATGGTTATAATTGAGCCCAAAAACTGTTAAAGTTTCATTAAATAGATTGTAACAATCTTGAATATATTGAGGATGTGGACTTTGATCTAAATAATTATAAGTTACAGACATATGATTAAAAAAGTCTTTCATAACAAATGCTGTATTAAAGTTATCATAAAGATGTTTTTGAATATTATTTTGTAATTCAGTTAAAGATAATCTATATTTTGAATCATTTAGATCAATGCAGGTTTTAGTTTTATTTTTCCTTAATTCATTTTTAAGGGTATCTATAAAATCTTGAAATTTTTTATCAAACATTTTGGCTTCTTCTAATGTATTGATGGAGTAATCTAGGGTTTTATCCCATTTATGAAGTAGGAAAAGCATTCTTAATTCTTGTCCTTTCCCAACATGATCTAAATAATCTTTAATGGAAATAAAATTCTTAAGAGATTTTGACATTTTTTGCCCATCAATATTAAGATGTCCAGAATGAAGAAAATAGTCAACCCATTGAAAATTATTTGGTGGATTTACATAAGCAGTTGCTTGAATAATTTCATTGTTGTGATGAGGAAAATTCAAATCAATACCACCAGAATGAATATCAAAATGATTCCCAAAAATCATTCTAGTCATCACAGAACATTCAATGTGCCATCCTGGTCGACCCTCCCCCCAAGGTGATGGGTATGAAATTTCTCCTTCTTCTTTTTTCTTTTTCCATAAGACAAAATCATTTTTACTTTTCTTTTCATCTATAAAATCATTTTCAGTATAATCATCTTCAACATGACTTTCTTTAAGAGGATAAGGATGAAAACCAGATTCTTTGAACTTTTGCAAATCAAAATAAACTGACCCATTTGATTCATAGGCAAAACCATTAAATATCATGGTGTTAATATAATCTATAATTTGAGGAATTGAATCGGTAACGCGAGTGATAATTGTGGGTCGAATAACATTTAACCGATCCATATCCTGAAAAAATAGATCCGTCATTTGATTAACAAAGGCCATATAATCTAAACCATTTTCCTTAACTTTGTTTATTATTTTATCATCAATATCTGTGATGTTCATGGCATATGTAACTGAATAACCAAAATGTTCTAAGACTCTTCTAATAATGTCAAAAGTGATATAAGTTCTAGCATGTCCTAAATGCGCACTGTCATAAACAGTTGGCCCACATGAGTACCAGGAAATTGGTTTTTCCTTTGAAATAACCAGCGGTTCAGTGGTACCAGAAAGAGAGTTTTTTATTTGAAATTGTGCCATTGGATAAACATTTATAAAGGTTATCCCTTATATGATTTAAGATTCAAAAATTTGATAAAAATATTCAATACCTAATATGTAATAATATAAACACATATTGTTGATGGATATTAGTGATTTTATTAGTGTTATAGAATTATGGGGAACATTATCTAATTTTGTGAGTATGATGTGTGAAGGAAGAGATGAAAGTCACGGTTATTATCATATGGAAAAAGTAGCCATGAACACCTTAGAAATTTTAAAAGCAGAATTAGATCCAAGTTTAGATATTACTGATGCTCAAAAGATTATTACGGATTGTATTACAGTGGCATGGCTTCATGATGTGGCAGACCATAAATATGATAAGGATGGTAAATTAAAATTAAAAGTTTTGGCATTTGTAAGAGAACTACTGGAAAAACAGGATGAAGTTGAATTGGTGATGAAGATTATAGATCACATATCCTATTCTAAAGAGAACAATGCGATTAAAAGTGGAAAGCCGATTGACTTTGAAAAAGAGTTAGGTAAAACTGGTGCCTTTATTAGACATATTGTAAGTGATGCAGATAAACTTGAAGCATTAGGAAGAGGTGGGTTTATAAGAATGGTTGAATATACAAGGCAAAGTTATAAAGAAAGGAATAATAAAGAAATTAGTGAGAGTGAATTAAATAAACAAGTAACGGATCATTCAAATGAAAAACTCTTGAGATTAAAAGATTATTTCATTAAAACCAGAACAGGTAGAGATTTTGCCAGAATTAAACATCAGGAATTAGTTGAAGAACTGGCTAAATTGAACCATTAATTTATTTTATTTATTGTTGAGAGGGCTCTCGTGTCCACAACGGATATTCGGCAATGTAAGTTTCTGATTCATAACCCTTAATTCGAAGATTCCATTTTTCAGAGATTTCAATCCAATCAATTTTCTTAAATCTCATCACTAATGCACTTATTAAAATTATTAAAAAGAAACCAATAAAAGGTTGTCCGACAATAATAGTGAAAAGAATTGCAAATCCATGAACACAAAAAGACCAATAGTTACGATCTCCACAAAGTCCTCCACCCCATTGAATAAATCCAGATACAGAAAACCATGACATAATAAACATAATAGGATAAGTGACTGCTAAAAATAGAGTTACAAACCAAAGTTTCTTTTCTGTTATATTAATCCATCTAGGATCAGAGGAAGCCGCCGATGAGTCCATGTTATTTCACTTTTGTAAACTAGTTAATAATAAATAAAGTATGTTATTAGTCTTCAAGAATATCAAACATCATCTTTTTTCTATGAGTTCTATTTTGCCTGTCATTTTCAATCTTTTGATGAAAATAGTTCATAACAAATTTATTTATTGCAAAGGTGATTATTACTGCAGGAACTTGAAATTTAAGTGATATAAATTTCACTGGAAATAAAATATAAAATGGTGAACTTGTAAAAACATAAGTTATAGGTAACCATTTAACAAATTCAACAAAGTTTGTAATTTTTACAAGAATTGACAAATCTGGTGGGGCAAATGCCATCTTTTTTTATTATATCATTTTATTTAATTTACAATTAATGATACATTTAAAATTTCAATTATTTTGAGATAAAATGATTAAAATAAAATACTTTCAAATCATAAACAAATTTAGACCAAGGTATTATACTTACCTCCACCATTTCCAACTAAACTATAACTTTGCTCATGAGGAGTACCATAACTTGCAGATGGTGAATTTACAGATGTAGTTTCACGACATTTTTGACACACATGTCCAAACTGTCTGTCTGCATTATTTTCCAATTGACTGTAACCATTACGTTGTTTCAAACATGTGAAGTAGTAAGTTACAAGTCCAATGATTATTGTAATTCCAAATCCTACCATAAATGTTTCAACAATGATAGTTAAGAAAATGGCTCCAAGGTAAGCATGAAGTTGAACACATTTTGAAAAGAATTCATCATCAGGGCAAACATTACCGTCCCAAACAAGAGCACCGGCAATTGCAAAATGGAAAGAAATCAGTAGCATAGCGATGAAGGATGTAGTACCGATAGAAGTTAGGAAAAGGATTGTTTTAATGCCCATGATTTAGATTTATTAGATAAGATTAGTAGTAGATAATGTATTTAAATGGCTAATATACCATGAATTTAGGAAATCAATTTTTCTATGAATCCATTTAAGGCATTTTGTTACACTTGGTAAACTTTTTTATAAGATGATTATAAAAAAATGGACCTGAAGGGACACGATCCCAATTATGTCTATCTCCGTTCACTAAAACTTCCAATAACTTGCTACTAGTTTGATTCACTTAGTTTTCGGGGGCTGCAGATCCCCTAGACCGTAAAATCAAACTAGCTCCACATCACAATAACACACGATAGAGAGTCGGCTGCAGCTCCTTACTCTACCGCATGCGATTATGATTTATGGATGAACAAGAGGCCTTTCATTTTAGCTAAAGGTGTTCTGCCAACGTTGAACTACACAGGGCCCAATTATGGTTTATTATCTATGGGATTTTAGAGGATTAATATTTCAATTTTTCTGATGATTGTTATAATATTGTTCATACTCTATAATAAATAAACTTTACGAGGCCGTGAGGAATTGCACCTCCATTCCAAGGTATCTTTATTAGACGACAAACTGCTACTAATTCTAATTATAATGTCAAACAATAGGAGGTTGCGATGTACTCCTAATTGATTGGTGGTCTTATAAGTAAAACCAGTGACTTCATACAACTATCCTAAACAGTGATAAATGATCGCAACTTCACGTACCAATGAATAAGATAATTATACTCCATCGATTTGGTGCAGGATTCCGCCTTGCACATCCCCCCAGAACCCCCTAGGGGCCCCATTTGTATATTTATTTTTATAGGTTTTGCAGTGATTTCAAAAATCAATTTTTTAACGAGGCCAAGGGGATTCGAACCCTCATCTTCATCTATCTCCTTACCATCCCGTATTTCCAACCTCATTTAACGACTAATACGAATTAGGGAACTAGTGGAAGTTGCGGGATCTTTTCCACTAGCTTTATATTAGTATTAGCTCCACATGATGTTTCCAACTATCAACTATCCAGCCGCAACACCGGACCGTTATAGTGCCCACACCAAAATGGATTAGTTAATCTGACTTGTATTCTACAGTCCAGCAAGGCTCATAGTGCTATTCTACCATTAAACTATGACCTCATTGTTATTTAATTGACAAACTTTTAAATGGATTAGAACTTCGTTTAACTTTGTTAAACTCGTCTCGTTGCACTCGATTCGCTAAGCTCATGTCGCTACGCTCCGCAGGCCTTGCCTGCAAAAAAGGATACAAATCTTTATTGCAAGCTTTGCTTGCTGAGCATAGCGAACGCGAATGCAATGAGCCGAAGATAACTCGAATGAAATGAGAGTTATTCGATGTACTCTATATCCCTCGCAAAACAACACAGAAAATACTTGAAGATAAAATCTTTTATGACTGACCAGTTCATTTTATATATATGAAATTATTGATGAAATTTATTTCATATTATGAAAAATAAATAAAAGAACTTCGTCTCACTGCGTTCGCAAATAGGTTAGTTTACTTTTTGGGTCAAACAAAGTCAAAAGTATAAAATCCGATTTGCAAACTCGAGCAACATTCACGAATGAATGTTTCTTCGCTTCGCTCAGCAGGCTTTGCCTGCAAAAAAGGTTAAACACTTAATATGTGAACTTTGTTCACTGAGCGCAGCGAAATGACGCAGTCATTCGAATAAATTTTTTGTCCCCCTGGCTGGACTCGAACCGCGCGTCTTCATTCTTTCTAGCCAAAAGACAATCCCCAGCGACTAGTATTAGCTACATTGCACTAGAAAGTTGCAGCTATTCCTCGTGATATAGATTAATACTAGCTCCACTCAACACACAAAACCTCAACAATTTAGCTGCAACTCTAAACCATTGGATCTCATGTATCAAATGAATTAACTCGGAACCATCTCAAAGTAAGGCGTAATGATATTTTACCCGTTAAACTACAGGGGGATTTCAATAATGAATTCTATGTAATCAGTCAATCATAATTTCAACTTTTTTGATAAATAAAACATATAAAAAAATTAGACACCATATTTTATCTTATGATAAGGTGAATAATCAACACCAAGATCTCTCTTTTGTTGTGGAGTCAAGAAGAATTCAACAGTTTCATAAAGACGTTGGCCACAACGAATAAAGCTGACAGTTACTCCATGTAGATCATACTGGGCAATATATCCTTCTTGATAAAAACTAACTTTACATCCGGCATTTAGATAGTCATTTTTCAAATCTGTTCCGGTCTTTCCTGGTAATTGATAATGTTGGGTTTCTCCAACACTATTACCGTGCATTGCAATCCAAATTGTTTGTCCACACCAATCAACTCCGGACTGAGGATTAGTTACACTTCCAAATTCATCGATTAAATATTGACGGACTGACTTAGGAACATCCCCAGCAGTGATACCTGGGGGATAACGATAAGGGTCATCCTCTGTATCATCTGGATCTGCATAATTAACAACCGTTTCAGCACCCGGACTAAATTGACCATTTCCTAAGGGATACAGTGCATAAAATGCATTCAGTGTACAATTAACTTGTACTTGTGTTCCATCTGCCTCAACATTGAAAAATTTGTAGTAAAAACCATCATAAACCTTACGCGAAAATGTGGTATTGATTAATTGTGTGTATCCAGTTGCACGGTCAATCGCAAGTTGTTCTTCCAGTATATTTGGCATACGTGCCAGAATTACATTATTTTCGACATAATGATATGGATCATATGACAAATTCTGAGCAAAAACCACTGCGAATGTGGCCATAAAAACTAGTAGTAGAGTGGCGTAATGCATTTTGGATTAGGTAATTGATGAATAATTATATATCAAAGGTTACTGACAATACATTTGAATTTCAATTTTTATTCATATATAGGTGTTTCTTAAAATATCCTGTCGATATAACGATCAATTTCACTAATCAACTCTGGAATATTTTTATGACAAAGGCTGTGATCATAATCCAAATAACAAACTGTCATATTCTCCATTCTCTCCAATGGTTTTAATAATTCAATTGGCATGTTTTGATCCCGTAGTCCACCAAACATAAGAGTTGGAACTGTTTTTGGAAAGTAGAAATCAGACCACAATTGCATACTCTCCTTTGAACCAAAATGTTGCAAATGTTTTCTCAACATGGAATCTTTTTGTGGATGATCACTTTTTTGAAGATAACAGTACCTTTTGTAAGGATTGAAGACTGGACAGGTTAAAATACAAAACTTAAAATGTTCCACCAACCGGAGAGCATAAAATCCACCACTGGATGATCCCAAAACACCAATCCGATCACGGAATTGTGGTAAACGATTTTCTAAAAATGATTTGGCTAAAAGAATATCTTCCAATGTATTCATAGGATTGTCTTTCCGGAAATTGAGTTGGAGAACCGCATGTCCTTTTTCAGCAAATCCTTTACTTTGTTCACTATTCCATGTGTGATCTCCATCCGTAAAACAACCACCGTGAACTGCAAGAATAACAGATTTGAGGACTCTAATATGAGGTAGATAAAGTGTGTATTCCAGTAGATGATTGTCAGGAGTTGGAACTTGTCCGGTTTCAATTGCAAGCATGATGGATAGGTGATAAGATTATATATGTATTGAATAGTTATTCATTTAATATTTCACTTTTTTATCCTCCAAAAATTTGTGTAAATTATTATAAAAAAAATTTAATACATATAATATATAGATTAAATTATCTATTCTTCAAAAGTTAATAAATTATCTTTAACCTTTTTATTTAAGTAGAAATGAGGTGCAATTCTCTTTACTATATCATTTGCTAATTCACCATTACTAATTTCTTGTAAAAGAAGAGCAGCCGTATGTGCATTTTTATGGTTTTGTAGAAGTTCATTTGTATGACAATCATTTATATTTTTCGTTATTTCTAACATATAAGACTGAATCTTGGGTTTGAGGTATTTTAATAATGGAACTATGATGTATTCTTTTGTTTTTAATCCCTTTTTATCAACTGACCAATCTGACTTTTTATTTTTAAGTAATTCCTTTACAATATAAGTCAGTCTACTGGTATCAGAATTCCATAATGATTGTTGAGCAGGATCATCTTTCTTATACATTTTAACAATAAATTCAGCTAAAAATTTACCAAGATTTCCATTTTTATATTGAAGAATAATAACTTCAACCAAAGACATTTCCTCTGAATCATTCACTCCAGAATAATCATCTAATGCTAAGAGTGGTGGGGCATCCATAAATGTGTTGGATATATAGGTGATACTACTAGAAGCTTTTTTAAGGGTAGTACTAGACTGAACTAGTTGTTGGAAAAGTTCGAGTTGTTTTGCATTCTTTTTTTCCTCTTCTTTGTGCCTTTTACGTTCTTCGGCAAGTTGTTGCATTAGTTGTTTATTTTCTTTTTCTAACTCTTGCATCTTTCCAACACTTTCACTACATTTACTCATATGCCTTGTAAGATTACTTTTTTTTGAAAATATATTTTTACAATGATTACATTGATACATATTATTCGACGAGTTTGGATGATCTTTTTCAGAGCATAATTTATAAATAATGTCATTACCTGACACTCTATCCAAATGCCGTTTTGATTCAAGATGTCGTCTCATATCATTTTTATATGTAGTTTTATAACCACATGTTTTACAACAAAATTCAGTCATATATATTCTTATATGATTAAATAATAAATTATTTTAACGCAAATTTAGGGAGTAATTATAGGGAAAACCAGGGAATGAATAGTAAAAGTGTATATGTAACATAATAAATATTTTATAATTGTTACTTGACTCATTTTCCATTTAGTATCATAGAAAAGTATACCTATTGATGATTTAAGACAATTGATTACCTTATGACATTTTCGATTGACTGAATTGCCATTTTCTAAAAAAATCAATAAATTTTTTCCGTCAACAAAATTCCGTTTTATTTACCTCTTAACTTTTACCATTAAATTTTTTAACGTTAAATGGTAATCTTTTAAAATAACGCGCGAAAATTTTTTTCGACACACAAAGTTTGTGTTGGGAAGAAAAATTTTTCTTCTCAACAGAAACTTTATTCAGATTTAGTCTGAACAAAGTTTGTGTTAAAATCTTTAGAAATGGATTTTCTAAAAATTTTAACGCAAACTTTATTCGAACTCTGCTTAAAAAAATTGATTTAAAAACTCTCTCATACTCCCTCATACTATCAATCTTTATCATCTGCAACCATGTCTGCTGCCGTGAAACAACTCCAAAAGGATCTGGCCTATCTCCAGAAAAACCCCATTGTGGGTGCCAACGCTGAACCATTTGGTGATAATATTTTCAAATGGTATGGTATTGTGGTTGGAAGTGAAACATCACCTTTCCCTGGTGTTCCAGTCAGATTCATCATGGAATTTCCCGAAGACTATCCCAATTCTCCTCCCAAAGCATTCTTTGACACTTACTTTGCCTATCAAGGTGGTGCAGTTTACATGGTTGAAGGACGATTGGCAGTTTGTTTGAACATCTTTGGAAATTTCGGCCATGTTCACACTGAATGGAAAAATCAAAGTGAAGGATGGACTCCTGCTTACACTGTGAGTACAATTCTCATTACTATGCAAGGACTACTCATGTCTTTCTCTCATGATGCCGCATCAAACACTTGGTATAGTGAAATGCTTTCCACGTGCAAAGAAGACATTCAAAAAACTATCAAAGAGGCGACCAATTTCAAGTGTCCAATTACTGGTCATGATGGTTCTGACTCTTCGAAATGGTTTCCACAAGTTATTTTGAGTCAAGATGATCTTGTTCAACGTATGAAAGATTTTGGAATCAGTCCAGAAGATCAAAAATACAATCCCATGCGTGATTTCTATGTTTGCTATGTGACCAAAAACACTGCATCCGAAGGTGCTCTTCTTGGGTATGGCATTCATGTGGAAAATCCCAAGACTGGGGCACTTTCATCTCCATGTGAGTATCTGAGTCAAGAAGCATTTAACACAGGCACTCGAAACAGTTCCACAAACAAACCTTTTGAATTTTGGATGCCAATTATGACCAGCAGTGAATCTTGGAATAGTGTCAAAGCACTTTTTGTTAAGAGTGTTCAAGAAATCGCTAAGGGCATTGGTTACAACCAAAAGCTACCTTTGCAAATCGTCAAAGTTTGTGCATCTCTCATGAACACATTGGTGGTTGAAGTTATGAATAACAAGAACAATCTGACTGCGAATGACAAGTTTATTCATGGTTACTTTGCACTCTATCGTTTGATGAAGCAATTTGGCGCAGATGATTCTGAAATTGTCAAGTTTTGTGATGAACAACTTTATCGATTTGTGAGTGATTCGACCAAACGTTCCAAGAAAGATATGCCAAACTTGGGAGAACTTTTGATCTACCTGACTGTGGCATCTAAAATAACTTGGAATGACTTGGCCATCCCTTTCCAAGAAGAGTGTGATGCTCGAAACTTTTTCTGGTATGCCTGCGGAACCCGATTCCAACCAGCACAATTTCAGGAGCTCAAAAATCCAAAGGTTGTTGATGGTCGAGCAGAGAAAGTTTTTTCTGCAACCGTTGTTTCACGCAATCTGGTTTGCTTTCAAGTTCAATTCTCTCGTATGGCCACCCAAATGACTCTTGAATCAATGAATTCCAACTTTGGTCTTGCACCTGATATGGTTCTTGCGGATCTCAAGGGCGCATATCAAAAGATTACGGCAATCACTTCATGGGATGGTTATTTTGATTGGTTGGGAATGCCACGTGTGAATTCAGCTGATCGTTCCAAGCAACTTGTCACGGCTGTTGAAGTGTCTCGTAAGAATGGTTACCACAAGTAAAAATTGAAAGAAAAAATATTTATTTATTATTATGAAACAATTAATTACTCTCAACTATAGTCTAATCTCAAATGAGTTGCCACCCTGACCCAGATCGATTTCCACTAATTGATAATCCTGCGAGCCCCTTTTATAAAAATCAATTATTACAAGAATTGCAAAACGCTGGTGTTAGTAAGTTAGATACCCAACAACATAAAAATTATAATTTTCAAAGAGCCTGGGGATATTGGATTGTTACTGGTGAAACAGATAAGAAGATTGCACAAATCATTTATAATGATCCGATTGGTAAACTATTTATCAGAACGAATGGATGGTGTACCAACATGGATCCAAATAATGTTGATAAAGTAAATTGTTACCATATTGATACAAAGGTTGCATTAAAAAGATTTATTGAGATAATTAACAGTTATTAAATCCCGGCTTTATTTATTAGAATCATTTTTGTGATTAAATATAATTTAATCACAAAAATGATCATGTCTTACAAGACTCACATTGGAGGATCCCTTGGAACCACTCGTGTTTCTGAGTCATAGTGTTCACTTCCTTTCCACAGTAGCAGCACTGCGCTTTGTCAGGCAAGTTGCAGTCATGAACATTCTTGTGACTCCTGTCGCTCACGGTTTTGCAATCTCTGCACTGATGGCAAGGTTCCCCACACCTGTTGCAAGCAGTTTCTTGGATAAGGATCAGTCGGACTTCATGCTCATTTCCTGGTTCTCCTCGCCGACCTTTTTTCCCACAACCCAAACAAGTTGCAATAGGAAAACGACTGATTTTTTGCTTTGCCTGCTCCATGTTGAAATGAAGAGATTTTCACATAATGTCTTTACTAATAGACTTTTCTAAAACTCCGATATTCAATTTTTCTATTGGTAGTCATAAAATTGAAAACTGATTCTATTGAGATTATTATTAATATTCTAATATATTTATCTGTCGATAGACTACAATGTCTTTTCAAGATATCTTTTGGGTTCATGAAACCTTTTTCCCAGATTTGAATAATAAGCCAATTACTGACATAAATGGTTGTATCCTTCAGGAACTAGGAAAGGCCAAGACTGAAACCTGTCTTGGAACCTATCATGGAAAGGTAACACAGGATTATATTGGTCATCATAAATGGTTTACTTTTAGGAGACATAAGAATTCATGGTTGGCAGAAGGAGATATTGATGAAAAATTTGCTCTCAAAATTTACAATGAGTCATCAGTGAATAAGTATATCTGTCCAAATGGATATGCAAATCATCCTCATCCCAAAGTTATTGGAAAAATTACCCATTATCATATATACACTCAGGAAGCCTTTAACAGGTTCATTGAAATTATTGACCAATACTAATTTATTTATTAAAAAAATTGGGATTTAGAAATATCTATTTCATTCCTATTCCGTCATCCCAATTTTCTTGCCCTTCATTAACACTCAGTTCAAAAAAAAAATTGAAAATTGAACTTCTTGTCAGATCCATTAATTCCCACCTTTAGGTGACTCCTCAATCTCTTCCTAATCTTCAGATGGGCCGAGTTTCCAAAAAAAAACCCCGCCCGGGTCGCATTTTGTCTCAACCAGAACTCCGGCTCAAAGAAGCCAAAAAACGTTGTACCTGGTTGGAGCAGCAAGCAAAAACCGAGGCTGCCGAGACGGGTCTTCCACCCTCCGTTGTGCTGGACAAGCGGATCCGTCGTCTCCAGGATGAAATCCTTCTTGGAAAGTTGCGGTATCGTATGACTTCTAAGAAGGGTCGCCAAGCCCTCAAGGTTGCCCGTGAGATTGAGGGCAACTACCAAGCTGCTGAAAGGCAATACAAGGCCGATTACCGCAGGTGGAAAATCCTAATGGAATTGTCCAAGCGCCATCAAAATGGCCCTTTTTCTGCCAAGTTCTCTGCAGAGGTACAGCAGCTGAAAGACAGTATGCTTTCAGTTGTGTCTCAATCGCAGGAGTGGAAGAAACTGCATCAGCAGGCTGTGGACATCATCTTGGCAGCTAGGCGCGACTATGTCCGAATCTTTGTTGAGCTCACCCAGAATGAGCATCAACTGCACCTCCTCCAGTTGGGCACTGGCCTTATCCAGTGAAACAAAATCAACAAAAAAATTCATTTTAGGTTGGTTTTTAATTAAATTAAATTATTTTTTATCTTAAACTATAAATATATATATGTCTGAAACTAATCATTGTGATAAAAAGAAGTATAAGAAATCGAAGCATCATCATCATCATTCTCACCATAATGACTGCGATGCTCATCATGCTCCGAAATATACTTGCCCACCAAGCTTTTTTGGTTCTATCTTAAAAGGTCCGACCGGTCCAACTGGTCCAACTGGAGACCAGGGAATTAAAGGTGATACTGGTCCAGCTGGCCCATTGGCTCAGATGGGAGTTTCTTGTGATCAGGATTTCATTTCAGTTATCAATCAATATACTCAGGGTGTTACAGGTAATACTGTTATAACTTTTGATGGTGCATATGTTAATACAAACTTAGATCTTTTTGAATTTGATTCAATGGGTGTTAAAGTTTTAAAAGATGGTTATTATCACGTTGACTATAAAGTTATATTTGGTATCGTTGGTTCTACTGGTAAGTATGATGTTGGTTTAATGATTAATTTGTCAGGAGCTGGTTCTACTGCCACTTTTAATCGAATTGCGGAAACTTATGAAAATGAAGATATTTTAAATCTTAATGGCAGTATTAATATGTTAGTTTCTGCAGGTCAAGTGATTTCATTAGAAATGTTACCATTTGAATTACCAATGGATAGTAGTTTATTAATATCACCAGAATCTTATATTACAGTACATGCATTAACTGGTTGTGTTGGCCCAACTGGTCCGGCAGCTGATGTATGTGACCAGGATTTTATCGAAATTATTAGAGCCACAAATCTTTCTAGTCAAACAGGTTCAATAGTTATTAATTATGATGAAGAATCAAATAACACTAACTCATCACTATTCTCTTTTGAATCTGGTGGCATTAGAGTTTTAAAGGCAGGTAATTATCACTATGATTATAGTATTATTTTCCAAAATCAAACATCTGCAGGCCTAGTTAATTTAAGAACAAACCTACTTATAAATGGGTCTCCTGGAACGGATACAATGAATGATTTTATAGAATCATTAGATGTTAGTGATGTAATGACTTTACCTTGTAGTGCAAATTTAACATTACAAGAAAATGATTTAATCCAAATTTCTTTAGTTGTATCTGCTTCTCCAGGTAATTATACTATTAGATTCGGTAGTTATTTAACTCTTCATTCACTCAGTGGTTGTGTTGGTCCAACTGGCGCACAAGGTGAAACTGGTGAACAAGGACCAACCGGACCTATGGGATTATTTATTGAGGGTCCAATTGGTCAACCTGGTGACACTGGTCATACCGGACCTGCCGGACCAAAGGGTGAAACCGGACCATCGGCAACAATCTTACCTTTACGTGGTCCAGTTACAGGTAATACTGCATTAACTCAAGATGACTGTGTTCTTTTATCTGTTGGTGCTTGTGATGAACCTGTTGTGACTTTACCTTCATCTGCTGCAGTTGGACAAAGATATTATATTATGAATACTGCAACAAATTGTTGTGAAAGAGTTAAAGTAGATGCTGGAGCTAAATTAATCATTAATAAAGATGGATCAGACTATGATTTATCATGTATTTATATTAAAAGTCGCCGCACTGCTCATCTTATCTATGATGGAAGCAACTGGTTTCAGTTACAATAAATAAATTATTGTTGTGAAAAAGAAACTTCTATAATAGCACATTTTTATGAATTTTTTATCAAAATATTTATATAGCAGTTTTTTTATATAAATAAGAATTAACTAAGCATTCTTTTAAAAAATTTGATAAAATTATAATATACAATAATATTGTCAAGTTATAATATAGTCTTATGACAAACACTGTGCAAGATTTAGGATTAAAAATAACAAAAAAATTATTAAAAGGACATAGTTTATTCAGCTTAAAGAATCTTTTAGAAAATTATGATGGTTATGACTATTTTAAATATTTAAATTTTTCCAATAAGACCTATACTAGAACCAAACTTTTTTCAAATGATTTAATTGATATTATCCTTATTTGTTGGGATACCGATCAATGTAGTGGAATCCATGATCACCCCGAATCAGGATGTTTAATGAAGGTCTTAAGAGGAAAAATAACTGAACATGTTTATACAAATGATAATAATGGACACTATCTTTATAAAGAAACAAATATATTAGGTGAAGGTGATATCGGCTATCGTCAAGATAAATATTATATCCATAATATTGTAAATGGTGATGTACCATCAATCAGTTTGCATATATATTCTCCACCAAATTATACCCCTAATTATTATTAGTTTATTATATAATATAATATTTTTTTTATCATCTAATATTATCATTTAATGTTCCAATTAGCAAATATCAATAATCTACCAGAAATGCTTGGTCAGGCCATTTTTTATGCTTCTACACAAGCCTCACTTGGATCGGTTGCTATGTCAAGCACTTTTTCTGTAAAAAACTTTAGTAAGGATCAAGAAATACTTGACAACGCAGCCGATGCACTAAGAGAATATATTTACATTGCTACCTTTTGGACAATTGCTGCCATGCTTGTGCTTTATTCACAATATGGTGGTTATGGTGCAGTTGCTGGATTTTTAACCAATATGGGTTATATTATGTGGATTTATTGTAGTTATATGAAAGCCTTTAAAGAATCTGCAGATAAATATAAATTAAAAGTACCGGTTGTTTTCTTTTAAAAATTTATTAATATATTATATGATGGGTAACAATTATATAAAACCGATGGTATATAACAAAGTTCCAATTGATGAAATATTAGACTATTTCGAAAATAGACAGAATGAAAATGAAGAGGATTATAAAAAACAAACAGCCGTTTTAATCTACATTTCTGAGTTTAACCCTTGTAAAAAATACCATATTGATAATATTCTTAATGCCAAATCTCATCTAGAAGTTCTTGGATATATAACAGCAGTATTAATCTGTCCAAAAAATATAACAGATGGTGGATACTATAAAAAGAAAGGAGTTAAAAAATATAAACTAGATAATAAACATTTAGAAAAAGTCAGTAAGAGCTTATGGGGTTTGGATGGAGTTTTTGTTACATCTTGTGGAATGCCTTCTTATGTTTATTCCAGTTTACCACCCAGACCAATAGTTAAGATGTTTGAATCTGATTTAACAGCGGATCAAGAACTGGTGGAGTTTATTGGTTACAAGATAAAAAAAGACATAGAAACATATATTCCTATATTTTGGTTTTGTGAAACTGATGGTATTGATGGAGTTAAATTACCGCTTCTAGTTGATGGAATGATTACACCTAAATGTGAAAAGTATGATTTTAGTAGATATGATCAGATTATGGCAATTGATATAGAACGGCTTTAGCCGTCTCACTTCGTTCGGCGAGCAGGCTCGCATTCGCTATGCTCAGTTTACTACGTTCACAAATAGGTTTTATACATTTATTTAGATGCTTTTCCTACCTGTTCCACCGCAATGAAGACATTTGACACTGGTGATCACAACTTTGCTTCCACCTCCGTGACAAGATCTGCACTCTTCGGACCATAAGTCTGATTGTGTATTTCTTCCTGTACCGGCACATTTAGGACAAGGAATTTTTTGGTAACTTCTTTGTGTACCTCGGCCTCCACACCCTGTACAGACCACTGTTTTTTCTTGTCCTCTATTACTGTTATTTGAACTATTTCCACTGTTAGAATTGTTGAAATGTTTGCCAACGGCTGACCCTTGAGACATAGTTGTTCGGCTGTTATGTAATCAATTTTTATCAAATATTTATTCAATGGGATGGATATTCAATTTTCTTTATGATAAAGTTGAAATATAAACTGCTAAATATCTTTTGATATTAAATGATGCCATGACCTTATCAACGGTTAATTATGTCTTATCGTTTGGTCACCAGCGTTTTAGGAACTGTTTTTCTAATGGTTTTCAGGGATGAGATAAAAGGATTGGCAAAAACAGCTTATGATTATGGTATTGATTGTACTTTTAGTCAGATTATAATTGACATTAATAATGAACCAAAATGTCTTTTGGCGATCAAAGAAGAATTGAAGAAATACCATCAATCAAGATGTACTGCACAGGACGGTGTCTATATGCCAAATTATAATATTGCTGACGGTAACTATAAAATCACTTATCAAAACACTTCTATTAACATCTCCATTAATGATACTCAGATTAAACTTATGGTTTTTTGGAAAGACTCTGATTTCTTAAAAGAGTATATGAATAAGATTTATCAGGAACATTGTGCACCAGAAAAGGTAATTACACTTTACAGTTCACAAGAGGGTAAGTGGGATTTTCCAATCTTTAGAAGACCAAGAGATGTCCAAAAGATTAATGTGACTGAAGAAATGAAAGATGTTTTACATGATGTGGACACCTTTATAAGTCAAGAATCAGATTATGAAAACAAGGGTATTCCTTTCAGAAGAGGATATCTTTTAGAAGGAAAGCCAGGTGTTGGTAAAACATTAATTGTTGAGATTATTGCAATGAAACATAGTATGCCAATTTATATTGTTAACATGAATTCAAAAAATATGACGGATGAAGTTTTAGTTAATCTGGTTAGCAATGTTCCTCCTAGATCTTTGATTGTTTTTGAAGAGTTGGAGAAACAATTGTCAACTTTGAAACAAAACAGGAACAATATGATTTCTTATGGTGGCATCCTATCAGCCATTGATGGTCCGCAAAGATTAAGTCATGGTAGTATTGTCGTCATGACAGTTAACTCTGTTGATTTATTAGATGATGAATTTAAGGAACCACTTTTGAGAGAAGGGAGGATTGATCGGCATTGTGTCTTAACCAGAAAAATTGATACTTGAATCATAAGGTAATCATTTATTTATGAATAAATAGCTATCGGATATGTCTGAAGAAAATACATTTGCGATATATCCTCAAAAAGTCTTGGCAAGGGACGTGGCTGTAGACGATTATATTTGTGTTTATGGCATTCCTTGTTATACCGCCAGAATTAGAACAAGTGAAAATAATACTATTATGATTGAAGGTTATGGCGTTTATACTCACCAATATCATGAACGTGCATTTCAACCAGATGAGGAGATTGAGGTACCAGTGGTGATTCGAGGCGATGTTTCATTATTTCCTAATTATTAGAATAATTCAAATATAATGAGATTTATCTTACAAATATGTTTTTATACTAAATTACGATCAGTGAGTAAAGCTCACTTTTTATAAGGTATATCCAGTCATAAAATAAATTTATTTATATATAGTAATATGTCTACATATAAATATGAGTTTGTACTCACTGATAACTGTACAATTGATTCACATTTTCTCTTAAAAAGACTTTATTTGAGTGGAGTAGAAGTTTATAATTTTCATAGTTATTCACTATATGTTGATAATTTTTTGATCAGTAAATGCATTATTGACTGTAAAATTAACTGGCCTAAATTAAAAATATTAACTAAAACAATCGAATTAGATCCAAAACCGTTATTAGGTTCAGACAAAGGAATTATTGTTTTCTATGGTCATCAATACAAAATAGTTGTTGAAACTTTCATGCCAGTTGAAAAAACATTTCTTTATGTTAAAACAGTTATGCAAAATGAAGATATTGATGAAGATGGAAAGATATCTATTATTCACTCTAGAGAACTACCACCAGATAATAATGATCCATATGATGATTCTGATGACGATGATTCAAATTATGATGATAGTTCAGAAGACTATATTATTAAAGTTGTTATATAATTTTTTTCACACTTATAAACATAATGGCCTATGTTTATGAATATACTTTACCAAACAATTATTTGATCACCGGAATTATACTAGGCGGTACATTTACGATTGAGGATATTAAAGGTTATGCTTTTTATAATAACAATAAAGAGATTACCCGAGTCACATCTAGTCTCATGAAACTTTTTTTAATTTCAAGATATCCTTACATTGATGACTTTGAAAGTATAATTCATAGCCTCAAATTACCTTTAGATTTATTAGGTGCCACCGGAGGATTAAATACAACTAGATTGAGTAACTGTAAAATTGTGATTGAAACCCATACTAAAATTAAGGATATCTGTCTTTATTTAGATTTTTATGATCCAAAGAAAGATAAAATGAAGTTTCATATTTTAATTGACGAACATCTTGTAGAAATAGATAGTGAAGGTTCAGATGATAGTGTTGATTCTGATGATATTGTCATAAAAGTGATCATCTAAAAAAGACATAAAACTAAAAATCACTTTTATATTACTATGAATAAAGGATGCCTATCTTATAAATTTAATATTCCTAAAAATATCATTGTGAGAGAGTTTGTTATTTGTGCGACTTCTTACATTTATGATTTTAAGAAATATACTTTACAAGTAGATAATATTCCTCTTAATGATATTTTCCATGAAATGCTTTTAGTTCACGACTCATTTAGGAATTATGGAAATAAGGTTATGTTTCCAAAGGAAGATCCTCCTTATAAAAAATTTGTCCGAGCTTTTTCTATTCCTGTTGAGATGTTTGTTGGAATGGAAACAATGGATACAACTTACAGTAGTTTTAGTTTAACCATCGATTTACACAATCCGATTGAAGATTTGAGTGTTCGTTGTGGATATATTAATAAAGCGGAATATGAAAAAGGATTGATGGGATATCAGTTCGTGAAATTGGATCAAGAAATTGTTAATATTGGTTTGGTGGAAGAAGATGAAAGCTTGGAAGATTTTATCATCAGTATAACCATTTAATTAAAAATGCAAAAACCGAAAACAAATTAAAGAAAATTCATAAGAGAGATGATCTTTATTTTGAAAGAATAAATTTAACACCTTTTGATGGTAAAATGAAATTTAATTTTGATCTTATAGATGACAATATTGATAATTATGATATTGAATACCATTTTATTACTTATAATAACATTGTGCTTAGTAATGGTGGTTTTTATAACAATTAAATTATATAAAAAGACATCATATAATTTAATTATAATGTTTTCACAATCAGAACTTTTTGCCAATATTGCCCGTGGAGCTGTTAATAATATTTATAAAGGAGAATATATTTTGAGTGAAAGATGGGAAAAATTAGAGTATGATGATATTGAAAAAGATATTATTGTAGAACAAAAAAATCTAGAAAAGATGGACAGTAAATTAAATTATGATTATATTGCTGAAGAGAAAGTAATTCAAAGAGAGAGGGATTATGTGTTTAATATTGGTGATTCACACTGGGCCAAAGATTTTTATCTTAAAATTTATCATAATAATATTAATGAAAGTATTTTTGATCATATTAAGGATTGGTCAGTTGCAATGAACATTGGAGGGCAAACATTATTTTCTTATAATATAATCACTCATATTCTCATGACAGAATTAAAAGGGAGAAAAATAGTTTATGATGAAGACTTTATTAAAATACCATTGATATTTATTGACCTTTTTGGAGAGAGAAAATTACCCACAATTGCCTTCCCTTATCATCGAGCCGATGTGACAGTTTTAGCAACTGGAAATAAACCAGTCGCATTAAAGTGTAAGATGGAATTAGTATTCTCTGATATTAGATGTTTGGATATAGATAAACAAAGCCAGAAAATAGAAAAGTTATGTAATTACAGTAAAGAGTATTTAGTCATGCAAAAAAATATAACATACTCAAAGTTATATACTATTTCTCCTGGAAATATGATAAAATTTAATGGGTTAGGTAAACTTTTATTTATCCGTTTCATTCCAAAGAATAAAGATATTGTTGTTGAACCATCTTTAACTGAGATCCATCTTTCATTCAATGGATTGAATCCAATGATTTTTAGAGATGATGACTTTATTAGATTAAATGTTTTAGGAGAAACTTTTTACTGTATATCCTTTTTCCCAAATATTAAAAGTAAATCTGCACTAAAAAAAATATTAGGCAATAAATTAAAATCAAATACAGATAATGCAAAGGTACATTTCTCAGGTATTAATTTTAGCAGAATTGATACCACAAAAATTACTTTCATTATGGATCCGGATATTAATAATTATGATGTGGAATTTAACTTGATTACTTCTAATATTCTCCATGTTACGTGTGGTATGGCTGGTATGAGATATTCCCAATAAAATATACTTAAAAAAGTAAACATATAACCAACTATAAAATGTTACAAGATATGTCAATGCCTAATAATGCAATGATGCAAAATAATTTACAAAACAATATTCAATATGGTGTTTTAAACCGGCTCACTACTGGCAATCCATTGGTTGATTCTTTATCATATGTGATTGTTTCTATGTTTATGGCAACAGTTGTATCAGGATTTTTAACCTGGATGACCGATACTTTTAAATATTTAACAGGCAGACTATCTGCAATGGTTTCATATCTTTATAATCGTCTATGGATGTTTATAGATCGGGTTCTTAATCGACAAAAATTTATGACAAAGAGTATTGATATTTCTTATATTACGGAAGAAAAGAAAGTCAATCAGCTTTACAAAGCTTTGGATTGGTATTTGGCATCTAAACATGAGATTGATTACATCCGAGAAACACCTTTGAGATTTTCTTTTGAAGATGAAATTGAAGGTGGGTTAATTCCAAAAGAGATTAAGATTAATAAACGACCGACTATGAATAATTTCAAAAGTCTTAAATTTGAAGGTTATGAGATCTTTTTTATTACTAATAAGGATGTGATTACTGTTTACACTGATAAGGAAAGAAAGCGAGAAAATTATAAGATTACCCTAACAACTAAAATCCCTCTAGACACTACTGAGGATATCTTAGACAAGTTTTGTACATTTTGTCTTAATGAGTATATTAAAAGTAAAACAAACCGTCAATGGATGCAATTAATCTACACTAATAAGAACGGTCGATGGGAAAATACTCCATCCAATAATGCTCGAAAATTGGAAACCATTGTTCTTCAAGATAATATGACTGAAGATATTAAAGAAGACTTGGATGATTTTGTCAATAGTGAAACCTGGTATCATGAGTGGGGTATTCCTTACACCAGAGGATATCTCTTTTATGGAAAACCGGGATGTGGAAAAACAAGTTTAATTAAAGGTATTTCTAACTACACCCAAAGACATATGTACTATTTGATGCTTAATCATGTTAAATCAGACAATGAACTTATTGATTTGCTCAAAGGTATTGATTATAAGAAAGCTATTTTAGTGATTGAGGATATTGACTGTATGACAAAGATCATTAATGATCGAAGTAACCGGGATTCATCAGAAGATATGAGTGAACTTAAATCAGAAATTAAAGCCATTAAACAAACTATGATGAATGGAAATATGAATCGAACTGATATTTTCATGCAAGCCCATCCACAATTATTTAATGACGGCCCGGAACAAAAGACCTATAATGGTGAATTAACTCTCAGCGGTATTCTTAATGCCATCGATGGTATTTTTAATAACGATGGTCGAATTATGATTATGACATCAAATCATCCAGAAGTTTTAGACCGTGCATTGATTCGCTCCGGAAGAGTTGATCGAAAGATAAAGTTTGATTATTGTACTAAAGAACAGATTCAACATATGTATAAGATGATGTTTAAGAAAGAGGTGGAATTAGAAGAACTAAATCATATTAATGACTATAAATATAGTCCTGCTGATATTGTTTCTTTGTTTGTAAGATATAAATCAGATCCTTTAATGGCTTTGAAGGATATTGAAAATAAAATAAAGGTGGATGATAGTTTACTGTTTGCTTAAATTTTTTTCTAATAATATTTCAATGGTTTTTCTTCCATAAAAATCATTTGAATCAACTTTAAATTCTTCATCACATAGTTTATTTAATGCTTTAACGATTTTGTCATTTTTTTCTCTTTCACAAAAAAGACAAATACCAAATCCAAATAAAATATTGGCTTCCTTTTTACACTTATTGCAAAAGGAATATTCATAATCACAACTCTGACATTGAACTATATAACTCTTAATTCTTCTATTACAACACATACAAGCATATGGAATGTGGGTAAAATCATTTTTGAATTTTTCTCCATATCGATCTTCAGCGTCTTTGAGTGTGACTACAAGAGGGTATGTTTCATAATCCTCTTTGAAAGATCGTTTGATTCTTTTATTTGATGATTCTGACATAAATATTATCATATTACGAATAAGTAATTGGTTATAAAATAAATAAATCAATTTTTTTCTACTCAGTACTTAAATTTGGAAATATAAATGTAAATGTTGTAGAATGCATTGATCCAGAACCATAACCTTCATCATGTAAAATACCCATATAACCTTTTATAGGACCAAGATTATAATTAAATAGATAGTCAAAACAATCATTATCATATTCATTACACTTTTTGTAATTTATGAAATTACTCATTTTCGATGATTTTATATATCCACAATTTGATCTAATTTTAACATACATATTCATACGAGATGTTCCTGAAAAATAATTCAATTCTAAGAGAGATCGATTAGTTACTAGAGTTATATTTTTTCCTAATTCTATTATACCATCCGTCGATAGTAAACTTATTGTTCGACTAAATTGATCATATACTTCATAAAGTTCATTATCATAATTTATATCAGCATCGTTTTCATCCTCAAAATCATTATTTAATATGTTAAATTTAATATAATCATCCCCATAATCAATTATATAATTAATATAATCATTTGTTGTAATATTATAAACATTAGGATGTTTGAATTTAACTTCATCATCAGCGTCAATCTGTAATTTTATTTTCATTTATTATTGTTTTAGTAATATTATGTTCTTTTTAATAAATAAATCAATTTTTTAGAATAAATTATTGGGCCATACCGGGCATTCAGAATTGCATAGTGGATCCTGATAACTACAACCTTCTTCCATCAATTTAAAGGTTCTATTTTGACTAAAATACCATTGATCAAATGCATCTCTCAATGAAACTCCATTAATCTTTACATTATTCCAAGTATTACTTGTTATCATTGGAGTTCCACCCCCCATAAAGGTATGAATACTTGGACACCGTGGAGCAAAATATGAATCTGTTAATGAAAGACTTTCTTTAGTTTGATTAATCACACTGTTTATCCAATATAATTTATCACATGGATTTTTTATCTGATGCATATGATTTGCATAGTACGCAACAAAACCATCAAGTAAATTTGTGGCAATAAATAAGGGTGTTTTAAGATTTCGATAAAGGGTTGTCGCTGAATAACAATAATGAGGATCCGCTTGATGAGAATTCAAACAAGGAAATGGTAAGTGTGGTTTCCATAGTTTAGAACCTGGACCTATTTCTTGTGAAAAATATTCTCTTTGTGGTTGATTATTTGAAGTAAATTGAAGTGGGAGTAACCAACCTCCATCATTCAACCCAACTACATCCGCATCCGGAAACTTTTCTTTAATCCAATCTAAATGAATCATAACACCTAATCCACCAGCCGAATTTCCTGCCAAAATAATATGAGTGGCATTATCTAACTGATATCTATTTATTAAATCACTGATAGTTTCCTGAACAATATGGTATCCTTGGAATGTAAATCCAGTTTGTAAATCATATGAATTTGAACCAGACCAAATATCTGAGCTGCAATATTTTACATTCACACGAGTCCAGTTATAAAAAGTATTAAAATAAGGATTATTTGAAAGATAACCTACATGTTCTTTATAATAAGTGTATTCACTTGATGAAATTAATTGATTATCAAATGATCCATATACCCTACCCCATGATGAGTTCCTACAAGAATTTTTATTCCAACACCATTTTCCTCCTTCTAAATTAATAATCCATTTTTGTGTTTCAGCTCCAGATGAATAATAATAAGCTGCCAAAGAATCATCATTACAAAGTGATTTAGTCAAACTATGTTTAATAAAATATTCATTCCTATGAGAATTTAATGAAAAGATAATATAGGCCATACATAGGAAAAGGAAAGAAAGACCAAATAATCGATTCATGATGGTGATTGGTTGTCGATGATATTATAATAGGGTTAATCTGTGAACCATTTATAATATCAATTTTTATAAAAAAATGAAAATCCTAATCATTGTTAGATCTATATAAACATGTTACAATATTGCTCTAAGGCTATTTGCCTATCTTTTGGCTCATGGAGGATCCATCGGCCCAGACCGGGCAGCCTTCTCCGGAAACACTTCAGTTGATCTATGCCAATGAGAAATCCATCCTTCGTCGAATGGTTGATTTTCTTCATCTCAATCGAGACCTATTGAAAAATCCAATCCCACTTGACGGCAAGTGTTCCCTTTGTGGAAAGAGGGATCCAATCGATGACAATTTCTATTGGTGCTGGATTTGCATTATGGAACTGACACAGAAAAACATGTATCCGTTTTGTGATTGCGCCCTTGAGGAAAAAGAGTGTTGTCATCCCAAGATTTATGAGCAGTAGATCTTTTTTTTATAGTAAATTTGAAAAACGATGTTGCAGATAAAAGATAATTTTATATACAACTCGACTACTTGCTAGTGGAGATGGGGGAAGACGGGCGTGTGTCCACACTGGACCCCACAGGGACACAGTGGCGCCCGGTCCTTGTTGATGGACGCCAGAATGCAAGTCTCACACCACTTCTGGTTTTTGAACTGAGGCTGGCAAGCACAAAGGTGACAGTTGGTGTCACTGGGCCTGATCCAATGGAGAGTTGGTGTCAGGGCCTTGATGTGGTTCTGGACACACTCTTCGCACCACGGAATGGATCGGGACCCAGAACACGGCATGTTCCAGGGGCCCCAATAGCCGTCGTTGCTGAGGCACTTTTCGACATTCCTGCAGGTGACGTTTGGGGGCTTGTCAGTGCGAGTGGTGCGCGGCCACTGATCTTCAGGAGGAAGAGGAGGCTCTGTCAGCTCCTGGCAGGTCTTGGAGCAGTACCCGTTCACATAGGTGAAGGGCCAGTTGCAGTTGGGTGAACGGCACTTGGAAGGGGCGGTGTCCATGGTTGGAATCAGAGTGGCGTTTGAAGGGAAACTGTTTAGGTCAAATGATATGGATCTTTCTATGATTCCATTTTTCAATTTTTTTTGGCATTTGATAATGATAAAAAATTGAAATATGAAATGATTAAAATGACCATTAGTACTTCCCTTGAAGTAAATTTCCTTATTGGAACACTCGCCCAAACAAAAATCTACACCATGCCGATCGCACACGATCATTGGACCAACTGTCCTGTCAAAAACATTCATACTTGTGATGGATGTCAAGAATGGTGGAACATCTACAGCACTGGAGCTGTGAGTTCGGCTCAACCCACTCAGCTCTGTGCTCTCCCGGGTTGCTCCAATAGTGTTTACCCGGGGCAAAACTACTGCCGTCGTGATCATGGTCGGCAACACCAGGCGATGCAACAACAAGTCTGCATTCCCTGCTCAAAGTGCCGTCTCCAACAAGCGAACCCTGGGCACTCTTGGTGCGAAAGTTGCTTCCAGGCCTCCAGACAACCTGCTCCAGGAGCCTCCATGAGTGGACCGATCTGTGCCCGTCCTGGCTGCAGTCGTCCTTGTTGGCCTGGACATCCTTATTGTGGGAAGACTTGTGCTGGCAAGTAGCCACTCTCAAGAACCAAACAAAATCACCTTTTATTTAGTTCTTAAAAAAAATGAATTTATAAACATTTGATAGATCCATTAAATTGTATAATTATTCTAGCTGTTTCATTTTTATGATCGTTTAATGGGGAATAAGGTTTCATCACAGGAGACCACACCCACAACGGTCAAATTGGAACAAGGATCCAAAGAGTTTGAAGAATGGAAATTTATGCAGGGGCCAAGCTTTCAAAGCAATCATCAACAATTTTTGCAGTTTTTGATGAAAAAGAATGAATAAAAAAAATTTATTTATGATCTAAATTTTTTACCACGGCCAAGAGACCGCGGTCCAGTCACCCGAATCTCAATCATCTGACTTTCTTTACCAAAAGATTCAGTCATTTTAGGAAGTTTTTGACCCAGTTTCATCATACTCTGCCAATCAATGTTTCCAATATCCTTCATATTTGAAAGATTAGGTATTTTAGAGAATGATGAGAAACTCTTCACAGCCTGTGTAAAGGTGTCAGTTAAACTACTGATTTGAAAAGAGTGTTGACTAGGTCCAAAAACATGAAGTCCCTTCTTATCAAGTTCTTTCCGGATAACCTCAACGAGCTTCTTTTTTGTTTCCTCCAAATGATCAACAGCATCATCAAATTCAACTGATTCTAGATACTTTTTCATGGCAGTAATAATTTGATCTTTGACAGCGGCATCCATAACTTCTGGAGCACCTTCCTTGTATTCAATCTCATCTAAAAATCCCATAAAAGCTGATACATGATAATCGCTGGTACAAGGACCAATTTGCATCTTAACACTAATTTCAAGTTGTTCAGGCCGATCATATTGAAGAATCCAATCAAAATCATAGTTACGTGGATCAAAATTAACAAATCTGTATTTTTGCCATGGCAAGACCAGTCCTTGTGTACTCACTTTAATGTCAGTTAAACGATTACCACTTTGCTGATACCTAACAAGATGCTTCCTTGGTTGAGCCCATTTGTAATTTGTTCCAATATAAGCTCCTGCACCAAAAGCAATGGTCATAGAAATAACAGGAATTCCTAGAAAGGTTCTCTTGGAAACCTGTGGTCGGACCATTTGAAATGTTTGGTTTTGGATTGACTTTGAGATATCTGTTGACATCACAGTTGTTGATGGAATTACAACTGATTGTTTTCCAAGTGAAGCAATATTTGCAAGCATCGCCGTACTCTAAATTAATAATAAACAAATTTAAAAATGATCAACCAAATTATAATTCAATTTTTTTTAATGTGTGCAGGCTAATATTAAATATTAAACCTCTTTAAGAGTTACAATTTTCATGTTATTTTTACAAACTTCAATTCCAGATTCCAACCTAACAATTTCAAGATCTCCTCCACCATAAACACAAACACCTATACTTTTAAAGGCATCTATAATTTTTTGGCTAATTTCCTGTTCAGCCCTGGCAAAATTATCCTTTTTCAAATCATCATAATTGTTAGTCAGGAGATAATGCCTGACATTGTTTTTAATGACACTGTTTTCAAAAGCAATATGAAGATGTTGCCAAGATGCTGGCATGTACTCAATATCATCTAAATATTTCAAATATTTCGCCAAAAGAGCTTCATCTTGATAAGGACCTAGGATGAGTTCACAAGAAACTTCTAATTTAACATCCTCTTTACTTTTAATGTAATTATTATGAGATCCTGCAACAAAATGATACTGATACTTGGTTGGAAAAAAATTAATATATCGATGTTTTTGCCATGGTAAGATAAATCCTTGTTTAATAAGAGAAACATCTTGGATACAATTATCCTTTCTCCTATATTTGACAAGTTGACTTGTTGCATTGCCAAACTTGTAATTCATACCAGCGTAAGTGAGCCATGAACCAACTTTGAAACCTAGCAGAATTGGAACTAATGGACCAGCCATATGTCTTTTTTGAATTTGAGATCTGACAACTAACTGACGCGTCTGTAATGGTGTATTTTTAGGAACAATCATTAAAGGGATTGTTCTACTAAAACAGGCAAGAGTTGATAGCATCTCTTTTTTATTAATGTACCTTAATTATTTATTATAGAATAATGGATAATTAAATTAATTTTCAATTTTATTAAAAAAGGATTTATTCATCCTTGAATTCCTTGCTGATAGCAGATGCCATTTGTCGATTGAGAACATACTTAAAGTCATTCACTTCATGCTTGAACATCACCATGGCATTTTTGTCAAGCTTTTCCTGGATAGCACGAACAAATTGAGTTCTGACATGATCTTCATTCTCTTCAATCTCATTCAAAGTCATTTGAGCAGTGACTGAGTTAAGTGCATCTTCAAGAAGAGTTTGGACTGCATCATGCATACTTGTGTTGGTCTTTTCAAGTTCTTCTAGAAAACTAATATACTTTTGAATTGATCCTGGACGACCCATGGTACCAATTTCAAACTTACCCATGACAAAAAGTTCCCATCCATCAGTTGATTCAACATGGAGAGTGAGTTTGTAATTGTTAGGGCCGGTATCAACAATGCGGTGAGATTGCCATGGCCAAACCATGCCTTGACTATCAACGAGAACCTGTTTTTGACCATCCTCCTCAGATTGAGTCATTCGAACAAGCACCTGTCCCTTCTCGCGATCGGCAACCTTATAACGAAATGCACTGAAGGCGCCTGCACCCAAGACTGGGTAGGCGATGAGTGGAGGAAGACCAAAAAATGTTCGAGCAGGTTGCCGGGGTTGCAGACGAAGTTGTGGTTTGGGTAGTGTTTGCATGGAAATTTGTCGTCTGGAAACCATTACTGACGGAGTTACCATAATTGGGCCATTGGCAAATGGCAGTTTGAAAGCGGAAATGGTAGTTAGCATCGTGAATGGAATGAGTTGATTGAATTAGAATAAATAATAACCGTTATAAGGTTTATTGATCAATTTTTTTTACAGAGGTTTTTTTGAAAATGGGACACTTGAATAAAAAGTTTATATAAAGGCGATTTACGATTTACCATTATAAAGATTTCTCTAACATTAAAGATGGTTTCAAATAAAAGTAATATAAAGGCAATCTACGATTTCCCACACACAACATTTGTTCGAACTAAATTCGAATAAAGTTATGAGTGTGCAATCTACGATTTCCCACACACAACATTTGTGTGTGGAAAAAAAATTTCCTGGACTTTTTTGAAAATTTCCATTTTACGTTGAAAATCATCAGATGGAAAGTCATAAGGTAAATAAAATAGATTTTTTGTTAAACTTGATTTTAGGAAAAATTCTTAAAATTCTGAAAATTGTCCAAAATTATATGCATAAAAAGTGACGAGGTGAGCCATTAAAATCGTATGTTGTCTTGTGACATTTTACATAAAATTCGTATATTTCATATGCAGGTTTGCGCCAGAATATGCAAAAAATAAATATATAGAATAATTATATAGCATATTTATGAAATACTATTGTGAAGTATGTGATTTTGACACTGATAGACTTTTTTGTTTAAATCAGCATAAAAATACGAAAAAACATAAAATAAAAGTAAATGAATCAAAGAGAAAGATGAAAATCCATCCGCGAAAATCCATAATCATAGAAGATGAAAGTGAATATGTCTGCATATTTTGTGAAAAAAGTTATTCAACCGCAAGTAACTTGAAAAAACATCAGACTATTTGTAAGGAAAAAGGTCGTATGGAACAACAACATCAAATGGAAATTGACAAATTAAATGAGAAAATTAGTTGGTTAGAAAAATCTAATCTTGATAATAAATCTCGTTATGAATCAGAACTAGAAACTCTTAGAAATGAAAATGCATATCTAAAAACACTGATTAATAATGCAGGAAGTATTATTAAAACATCTGTTTCTGCTATGTCTTATGTATCAGATCATTATGCGGATGCACCTGCATTAGAACCAGTTAAAGATTATTCTAAATTGACCTATGATATTGATAGTGAAACAAATGAAAAGTCAAAAGGGAAAAGGAGAAAAAGAAAATCTCCTATGGAAGTTAGAAAAGACAAAGATAGGTTTATTGATATTTTAGCTATTAAATATGAGAAGAATATTTTAGATAGATACCTAGGAGACATTATTATCAAATATTATAAAAAGAAAAATCCAAAAGAACAATCATTATGGAGTTCTGATACATCTCGCCTAACATATGTTATCCGAGAACTTTTTGCGAATAAACAAATAGATTGGACGATTGATAAGAAAGGGGTTAAAACAAAAAAATATATAGTGAAACCTTTTCTTGAACATATTGAAAGTTTAATGTCAGAATATATTAAAGTTTATTCCATTACAAATAAAGATGATATTGATATGCGGGATTATGAACCTAAATTAATTAAAATGCATAAATTAAGTGAGATAATGGCCAACATCAGCAATGGAACACTTGCAGAAAGTATTGTTGGATATGTAGCACCAGAATTTTATCTAAACAAAGAAAAAAACCTACCTGCCTTAGAACATAAATAAGAATCACGTTAGTTTCTCTCACACAATAACTTTACAAGTTATCTCACTACGTTCAGTTCACTTCGTTCACATTCGCTTTGCTCAGTGAATAAATTCACAAAAGAGGTTTTTTACTTAATTGTGCTCAGTTCACTGCGTTCACATAAAGGTTTTTATACTTTTCACTACGTTCGTTTCACTCACTCCATCTTACTATGTTCGGTGAGCAAGCTCACGTCTGCTCAGCCCAAAAAGTATAAAAACCTTTTTGCGAACGTAGTGAGCTGAGCGCAGCGAAGTGACGCAGTCACTCGAATAAACTCTTCAAATCATTAAAGGTCTTAACAATCGTATTTTTAAGATCATTAAATGTTTGTGTTGGATTGAAAACATAACGGAATTTAATAACCTTAGAATCATAAAGTGTTAATCCATTAGCCGCTAATTTTTTCTGAACAGCTTCAACAGAATCCGTTTGAAACTTTTCCCGATTTTCAATAATCTCTTTCAAACCTTTTTGTGAGCTTAATTCGATGATTGCCTGTTCTAATAGTGTTTGTACTCCCTCGTGAAGATCGATACCATCAGTTCTTTCAATTGCTTCTAAGAAATGAAGATACTTTCGAATGGTGGATTTACAAATAGTTGTGCCAACTGTAACACTCCATTTCATCAAAATCTCTTGTTCGTCATTGGTTGGAATAGTAATATTGAATTTATAATTATGTTTTGCAGTGTCTATATATCGGTATTCTTGATGTGGCCAAACAAAACCACTTTTACCAATAGATACATTTATTTTGCCTGGACCATATTTGACAAGATAATGATCCTTTTTGTTTCTTCCAAGTACACTGTGATATTGGATCCTATTTAGCTCTTTGATAAAAGATAAAACTGTTAACACACCTCCACTGATAGAAACAATGATCGGCAATCCCCAAAATTGTCTTTGTGGAATAAAATTAGGTGGTCTACCATTGTAAGGATGTGTTGTTGGTTTGTGTAAGAAACATCTTGATGAAAGATGATAGGATGGTATAGATGTTTGAACTAATGTTGGCAACATTGCAGTTCTTTTACTATATATCTAAATAAAACTACATGCAAACAATAAAGAAATCAATTTTTTAAGAATAAAATATAAAGAATTCCCTTACATTTTATTGTTGTTGAAAAAAGTATCTGTTGTCAAATGAACGAGATTTTTCCATATAAATTCTTTCCATGTTCCATTCTTGAATGTCTTGTTCAAATTTAATTCTTTCTTCTTCTGTCATATTATTACTTAATCTTTTTTGTATTCTTATACCAAGGGCGATGGTTTTAGCAACCTCACCTAATGATCTTGATTGTTCTAGTCTTTTTTGACTTAATGATTCCATTAGATTATTTGTTTTATAAATTTGGATAATATGCCATCATTTTAAAAATTCAATTTTTCTTAAATAGCTACCAAAAAATTGATTTTTTAATATAATATTGTATAAATCATTTATACTTATTAAATTTATAATGTCTAGTTTTATTAGTAGCTATTTTGGAAATAAAGATAAGAAAAATACAATTCAAGAAAATTTCCTTGATAGTATTGAAGGATTACCAATACAACCTATGTGTGTTGCCGGTGAAGAGAATAAAATGAATGTTGATCAAAATGATGTTACAGAAAATACAAATCAAGTTAATGATTTACCACTTAATGATAAACCAGCTGTAGAAACACCAGTAGAAGAAACACCAGTAGAAGAAACACCAGTTGAAGAAACACCAGTCGAAGAAACACCAGTTCCAGAAACACCAGTAGAAGAAACACCAGTTCCAGAAACACCTGCTTCAGAAACACCAGTTGAAGAAACACCAGTTCCAGAAACTCCAGTCCCAGAAACACCAGTCGAAGAAACACCAGTAGAAGAAACACCAGTTGAAGAAACTCTAGTTGAAGAAACACCAGTCGAAGAAACACCTGTTCCAGAAACACCGGTTGATGAAACCAAAACCGAAGAGCCAGAAATTATTGACCTACCTCCAAGTTCAAATGGAGAGGAGGTTGCTCAGGGTTTTGTGGGTGGTTATATGAATAAGGTTTCTGGTTATCTACCATCATTTATAGTGGGTAATTCTGAAAAAATGGAGACTGCTAAAAAACTTATTGATGAACTTGAAAAAGAAACAGATCGAGATAAGAAATTTTGGAAAAGAGTTGAATTATCAAAACTCTATTGTGAAGAGTTAGGTGATGAAAAGAATGTTTTAGATATTATGGCACTTGGAAAAAGTCAAGTTGGTAAAACTGCATTAGTAAAAAGACTTTTTAATATTTCTGATGAAAAAATTAAATTAAAAGGCGGCACCGATTCAGATACAGAACATATTATTGTTTACCGGGAAACAATTAATGGAATTGACATTGGATATGCAGATGCTCCTGGTTATTTTGACTCTCGTGGTATCAAAAAGAATATTGAAAATGAGGAAAAGATTGTTGATCATATTACAAATCAACCAGTAGATGTTATTTTTTGGGTTAGTAAAGTAACGGATATTGTTGATAGCAATACTTACAATCTTCTCTGTACACTGATTAGAAAATTCGGAACAGGCATTTTAAAGAAAATGTTAGTTGTTTTAACCTATGCCAATATTGATCCACCTGATGAATATTATGAAAATGATAATGATGAAAATCATCTGCGTGCATGGAAAAAATTTGTTAAGGCTAAAAAGAAGATGTGGCAAGATAAATTAAATTGTATCCAAGAAACTGTAGGAGTTGAAAACAAGGTTAATATTCCGGTTGTATATGCGGAAAATAATCTTAGACTGACTGTAAAACGCAATAGTACAAAATGTCTTCGTGATGGCACTCCCATTCTAGAAACTATTATGACCGAATTTCTAAAACTAGTGAAGAATGACAAGGCACCTATTGCTTTCCTGGCACTTGCTGGGGAAGATAAGGAAGAAATTCCTCCAACTCCACCATCTCGTACAGTTTCACCAAAACCAAAGAGTAAACCTGCTCCACAACTAAATGAACGTCAGGAGGCTATTAATAATGCAGTTGAAAATGCGACTACTACTACCAGTGGATCTAGTGGTGGATGGTGTACCATTTTATAAGTTCCCAATAGTAATATTCTGTGGTTGACATAATTTTATTTTATATATCAATCAACATTCGATTATGTTTAATCATCTAATAGTTTTATAATTCATTTATAGAACTATTTAATGTTAATAATTTAATTTACTTTTGTGATTAATTTTTTTTCCCTTTAACTTTAACTGTGCCTTTTTCTTTTTTTGTTTTTTTATTAACTATTTTCTTAGATAAGTTACCTTCAATTCCTGAATCTTCCTCTTTTGCCAATTTCTTTTTCCATGCTTCTATTTTTTTTAATCTATTGAGTGCTCTTCTACCCCAAATTTGTTCCCGATTAGTTTCATCTGGACAGTGACCATGACACCTACAAGAATGGCATAAAAGTAATGATTTAATAATATCATTTTGATGAACCTTTAAAAATCCTTCATTATCATTGGAGTTTCTGTTAAAGATTCTGGCATCAATAATATTTTCGATCATAACTACAATCATATATTGATTTTTTTTACTCTTGACTTGTTTGAGTCTTTCTTTAAGACCGTCATACATCGGTGTTCCTTTAAAATCCGAAATATACATCCATCTGGCTTTACTTTTAGAATCTGGATCAAGCATTTGCATAATTAACTGAACGGGTGATTCATAAGTATAAATAAAAACCCCTTTCTCTTTTTTACTTTGTTTCCACGATACTTCTGCAAATAAGTTCGAAGCATTGGCATTCATATCAAAAATAATATCCATATAGGGTAAAATAAAACCATTATTTCTCTTAAGAGAATCAATACTAAATTTAATTATATCTAAATCACTCATATGATCAATTTCATAATCATCAATTAAATCATGCATTTCTTCAAATACAATTTCACTTTTTTGATAATTTAATCTGTATTTGATTTCCTCATCTGATACTCCTTGAGTTTTTAAAAATTCTTTAATATCTTTTCTACAAATTGGGCAAATGAATTTAGGAACACTTTTTAAACAAATTAGATGATACTTATGGTTACATGGAGTTGTCACCATTTCACCTTTGGATGATGTACAAATAGCACACATATCTTCATTATCATCATCTTCTTCATTTTCTTCATACATTTCATCTTCATATAGTCTTTCTTTCGAAGTTAGTTTAACTTTTTCAGCAATTAACTGTCCATTGACTAAAACCTGATGAATAGTAATAATAGATGATAATCCTCTTTTTTCTTCGTCTAATAATAATGTGAAAAGTTTGATATAACCGGAATCATCTTCATGTCCTTTGGCTAAAGGATCTCCTTCTTCAACATAAACTTCAATAATTCTTGGTTCATCTTCTAATATTTTATTTTTTTGAACATATTTGATGGCGTCGTAAGTTGGATATTTATAGTCTGGAAAATCTAAATAGTTAAAATAATCATCAATTTCATTTTTTAGAATTCCTTTTTTGAAAGTTGCCTTATAATCTTTTGGAGGGCTATAACAAAGAATGACTGGGATGTCAAAGTCGATGAATTCATCTTCATCCAAGTCCAAGAATTCATTGGTTATATTTTTAATAGTTTCAATTCGTTTAACCATTTATATAAATATATCAATTTATTTTTATGTAGATTAAACCAAATAAATAAAGATAAGAAAATTAATTACCAAACAGCCGCATCATAAAGAGGTGATCCAAAAACTTGACCAGATGATTTTTCTTTTTTCTCGAAAGTTTTTCCAAAACACCAACAATGACAACTTGCCTCTTCATCCTCCCACCGAATAACTCTGCAACAAAGTAGACCATAATATGATAAAAGGATGCTAATAACAATCCCACCAACCAAAAAGGCAATTCCTGCCCAGATAGAAACAATGATAATTCTAACAATTGTATCATTTGTTAATCCTTTGTTTTCATAGACAATATCACTCCTGTCTTTGGGATCATAGTAACAAGTATCAGTAGTGTTAAGAGGATGATCATTAAGCCACTCTTGTGCTTTGAATTGTGAATCAAAAGCATGGGCTTTTCTTTTTTTGGCTATTCCATTCCATGTTTCTTCTCCAGATTGAACCCTAACATTCATGCTTGTGGAATAATAATAGCATCTTTGACCCGAGCTTTGATGACTGCAATCCAAAACAATATCATTATGACTTAAAACAGTGCAGTTAGCTTCTTTGAAATCATTGGATTCAATTTGAGGGAGTGTGTATTTGAAAAATGTCAGTGAAAATGCAAATGCACCCATAGCAATACAGCAAAGTGCAAACACACCAAGGCCAAAAGTGACCATAACATGTGGAATGATAATGCCCATGGCTAAACCGTTTTATAGCATTCGGAAAAGGTTTTTTATAAAGATGAAAGAGGATGGGGCAATTAATTTGAATTTCAATTTTATGAATTGCATGATAAATCCATGAAAAATTTGAAATTCAATTTAATTGAATAGCCCATTCAAAAAAACCCTATGATAACTCACTTTCTCAGCTCAGAGAAAAAAACAGACATGAATGACTCGGCTGCACCATTAAGGGAGTCATGGGAGGAACATGATCCTACTCCCTTGATACCCCCCGCAGAGGCAAACATTATAAGATCTCACGCGATTGATGCTGCCTCTCACCATCCAGAGGTGGAAGAGTTGGCAACTAAGAAGGTTGTTGATCCTGAAAGGATGCAACAGATGAAGATGTTGCTGAGCTGCCTGAATCTTCTTGTTGATGTTCTCAACAATACAGAATGTCGTCACCCATCATCTCATGGCGGCTATTATGATAGTCATCCGAGTGGACATCCCTTTGATACGGGCAATGGTGTCATTGAATGGGTTCCAGATGACGATCAGTCAGATGATGATCATTGTGGTACATATCCATTCGACACTGGAAATGGTGTTGTTGAACGGGTGCCTCATGATGATTGCTGAAAACATTTGCAAAAATATCCTTTTAATAAATGTTTTCAAATAAAATCTATTCCATCAATTGATAGTATTTTTCCAGCTCTTCCTTTAGATTTTCCTCTTTTACTCCAAAACTATCAAACAATATCATCATCTTTAATTCCAATGCATGATTAACACCTTTTAGATTTTGGAAAACAGCATATGCCCAATACATATATCCTTTAACAATCTCTGGGCTCCAACTTTCTGGCGGATTAACTAGTAGATCTTTAAGGTTAGAATATTTATCAGCCATCTTCACTTGTTTTGCTTCCGGACTAACTTCTTTGGCATGCTCAATTTGTAATTTTTTTCTTTCAACTTTTGGTAAAGATTTATCATCTGAACATTCTTTAACTATATCAGCCACTTTTTGACCAAAAATATCAACAAGATCATTGTAATTAGTGGCAGTGTCTTCAATAGTGTCATGTAGAACTGCTGCAACGAGAGTATTTACATCTGCAACACCAGTCTCACAGAGTAAATAACACACCTCAATGGGATGATTGATATAAGGTGATTGTTCTTTATTTTTCCTTCTTTGTCCACTATGTTGTGTAGCAGCAAAATGAAAAGCAGTAACTAGATTATCCATGGTATTTGTTTAATATAATGGATATATTTAGATAAGATTAATAAATCAAATTTTTTTTCCGGATTGTTATTCTTCATAAAGTTGAAAATTTAATGATATGATTAAAAATTGAATTATTAAATGATAGAAAGTTCATTATCCATTAAAATTATACCTCTTTCTTCTATTAATGGAACAAGCTATCCAACGAAGAAAGAATAATTCTGCTTGTACTTGTTGGATTCCAGGTGATTCAATACCAGCTACGCGTACTTTTTGTTTAACATGTGGGTATTGGTCGGTGCTGTTTGTGTGTGGTCATGTTGAGTATTTTTATGGGTTTTCTCAATATCCTCCGGAAGCTGGTACTAATAATGAAGCATGTTATATTTGTGACTATGGTCCAGAACCATTATTATCTGATGATTCAAATGACGAAGGGGATGAAGGTGATTAATAAACCTCATCATAAGCACCAAAGCCTTGAAGCATATTATTAAGTTTACAAAAGCTTTCAATTTCATAATCTTCCATATCATAATCTACAATGCCATATTTATGCAAAATCATCATACTATTAGGATGCCCTTGTTTTGCACTTTGAGACCATAATTTAATTGCCTTATTTAATTTTCCTTTATTCTTATACATGAGTCCTAAATTATAATAGGAAACAGGGTCTTCATCTTTTTCAATAGCCATTTTATAATAATATTTAGCTAATTTGTCATCATCTTCTTCATAAATACTTCCCAAGCTGGCCATGGCTCTAACATTTTGTCCAAGTTCAACTGATTTTTTAAAAAGTTCAATTGCTTTTTCAGTATTTTGTTTATATCCTTCTCCTTCACGATGCATGACCGCTAAATTAAAATAACAATGATGATTATTTTTATCACACCCCATTTTATAATACTTTTTAGCTAATTCATATTGTCCATTGTCATGATAATGTTGTCCAAGTAAATTAATAGCATGGATACTCCCTAAATCAATAGCTATCTTATAAAATTTTATAGCCTTGGATTTATAATTACTTTGACTAAATTCCAATCCTTTAACCAAATATCCATTAGAATTCTTTAGTTCAATGGCTTTATTTAAGCATTCTTCAGCATTACCAATATTAATAATCCCACTTTGATCTAAAATACTCATCATATAATATGCCTGTGAACATTCTAAATTCATACTCTTTTGTATATATTCCAAGGCCTTGTCTGTATTTTGTGGAACTCCTAAACCAAAAAGATAAATCATTCCACACTGATAAAGAGAATACGGTTTGTTTTCAGCAGCATCTTTTTGATAATGTTTTATTAATTCTTGGCTTAATTCTTTTGATTCATCAATTTCATAATAATAGTTGTGCAAAATTTTCTGGGCCTCTTCATCATTTTCATTAGCTTTTGTAATTAACTCTTTAACCTTTTCGTGAGATAGCATTTTAAAATAGTTTAAGATTAATTAGAAATATGAGGGTTAATTTTATGTGGTTTTATTTCTATCTTTTTGTCATATATAACCATAATAAACATAAGCTACTAAGGACAAGCTAATATTAAGCAAACTGTGTACAAAAAATGATTTGACAAAACTGTTTAGGTCGATTAAATAATATCCTACGACCATTGCATTAAATACATGTATAACACCTATTTTTGTACCATATACTGGAATGTTCGGAATATGGACTAAACCAAATAACAATGCATTCAGATACTTATAATATTTGAAAGAAGAAGTTAAATAGGCAATTATGACGCGGAATAATAATTCTTCAAAAAAAGGATACATTATACCATTAATTAAAAAATCTTTTTGCAAGTTGGCCCATGAAAATACAATGTATATTCTTTTACCATAATTAGTACAATATGTTAAAATTGCGGAAGTTAACCATCCGCAGATAATTAAATACCCTGACATTAGGTTATTTTGGTAGAGAATATATTAAAGAGGCTCAGTTGATTATTTTTCAATTTTTAATAACAATCAAAAGAAAAATGTAACCAGAAAAGACAAATCATAAATAAATAGTTTGTAAATTTTCAGGAGAGAATTGTTTTCTACAATTTGGACACTTATCAACTTCGATAATACACTTGTTACAAAAACAGTGTCCACAACCAATAATACTGGTATCAACTTTATTATTCATACAGATACTGCAGTCATTTGCATTATAAATAATTATATTTGACTTATCATTAGAAAACAATTTTTTAAAGAATTTAAACTTTGATGGTTGTTTATTTACCGATGCAGATGACTCTATTACTTTACTATTTAAGAAAATATTATCATCTATAACTGGTGCATCTTTAATCTTTTCTTTTTGTATCATCTCATGTTTCATTAACATTTTAACAATAGATATTTGATTATGTTTTCCAGCGTAAACTAAAACATTATCACCATTTTTATCTGTAATACTGATGTCTGCACCATACTCCAGTAAAAGTTCAACTATGTTATTTGTATTATTATTAATAACAGATAACAAAGCAGTTTGTCCTTTATTATCTTTTAAATTAGGATCTGCTCCATTTTGTAATAAAATTTTAACAGTTGCCTCAGTACTAGTCAAATTTGAATATTTTGCTGCTAACATTAAAGCAGTTTCTCCGTGACTATTTCGTAAATCCGGATCTGCTCCTTTTTCTAATAAAATTTTAATAATATTATTAGTTTTAAGATTTCTACTGTGCTTTGCAGCATACGTTAAAGCAGTTTCTTTTTCGTGCTGTTGTAAATTGGGATTGGCACCATAACATAATAACATTTCAACCAATTTGTCCCTATGTTTTATTTTTTTGCAAAAGATGGCAATCATTAAAGCAGTATAACCATCAGAATCCTGAGAGTTGATTTCATCTGGATGATTAACAATGTACTCCTGAATATAATAAAGAGGGAAATTGTGTATCATCATATATACCAATTTAGAGATTGTTTGTCTATTAGATAAATCAATATCATATTTTTGAGATGAATTATACTGTTGTAATAGGCAGTAATACTTGGCCTTTAACTTTAAATCTAAATAAGATTTTTCTACACTTTCCATTTATAATTTAATTGATTACCTAATCTAAATAGAATATAAAAATCAATTTTTTAAAATAAATAAAATTAAATAGTTAGAGCAACAGCAACATGATCAATTGAACAAAAAACAGGGATTTCCTGGATAGTGACTGCACTATTATCTAGAATCTTTCCACAGAAACATTTTTTGGTTTCAGAAGGAGAAGAAGAGAGAATATCTTCTGGCATTGTGAGTGGAGGACTGAGATGAAAATGATTAATTTATGGATATTTAATTATGCCTTCAGCGAATCTATTAATCAATTTTTTTGATATATTAGGAAAAACTGAAATATAAATCTTTTAATATCATTTAACTATATCAAATAATAATTTCAAATAAAAATAATAAAATGAGTGCTGATTCTCCACCTTATCCACCAAATATTCAGCTTTTATATGAAAACACCTATTGGAAACAAAGAGGAGTGCCAAATGATATCTTCAGATTGATGATTGGCTATTTGAATCCCAACAGATGTATAGAATTTTCTTGTCAATGTTATATTGGACCAGGAAAAGAATATTGTGATAAATGCATAGATGATCTCTTTAAAGAATGTCAAAAAATGAATTATGAATTAAATAAAAAACTGAAGGCCAAACGTAATAAAATTTATTATAGTAGGTCACCTATGATAGGTGATTATTCTCCACCATACTACTATAAAAAAAAATGAATTATCAAATAACTGATATCATGATCATAGTTTCTTTATAAACTCTTCTCCTATCAAGGAAGTAATCAATGAGTACAAACTCCCACTATTCATATTATCATCAAATTTTATATGAGAATACTTGCTGGCAAGAGAGAAAATTACCGAATGATATTTTTAATTTGATAATTATATACATAAGTAAAGGAATTTGTGGTTATTGTAAAAGTTATATGGACTTTGGTCAGGAGATATGTATACCATGTTTGAGTAAACAAGAACAACAATTAACTGAAGAGCGTAGTTCTCTGGAACAAAAAATATCATCATTCGAAGAAGAAATAAGATTTTTATCGCAATTTTGTGGAGATTTATGTAAACAAAATATGGAATCATATGATTATCCGATTCAAAATCAAATTAATGAAATTGAGAAAAAGGAAAAATATTATGAAGATAAATTACAAAAAACAAAAGAAGCATTAGAATTCCTCAAAAAAAATTATCAATTAACTGCAGATTTGAAAGGTATGGATGTTCAAGAACTACTCTTAAGAATTCATCCAGAAAAGATCACCTATTATGATCATAAAATTCATTCATTGGAAACCAAAATTCAATTATCAAAAACCAAAATTGCGGAACTTAAACCTAAACTAATTGGACCATTTGAACCTGCCAAATGTAACGAACATTATTCTAAATTTGGATGTAATACGTATTGTAATCGTTGGTGTACATTTACAGGTGGAAGTAAAGAGAAATTCATTATAAAAAGAGAAGAAATTATACGAAATAAACAAAAATTACTTGATCAGTTTAATAAAAATAAACAATTTTTAGAATTAGTTGCCAAATACAAAAGACAGAATGAAAAATTTATTAAATACTACTTATCTGCTCAAAAACATCATATTACTTGGGATGAAAACTCTTTGGCTCAAGAAGATTTATTTTTTAAAATGGGTAAAAAAAAAGAGCTACGAAGAAATAAACATTCCAAGAAACATAAATAGAACTATTTTTTATCCCCCTTACACAAATAAAAATATGATATAATTTTATATGCCAAGAACTCAACAGTTAATAGATCTAAAACAAAAACCAGATCCATCAACTATCATTCCATACAATGATATTGTTTCTTTTGAAAATTTGAAACCAGAAACAATCCAAACAAAATCATTATGTGAAAATCCGAATCCCACTAGTGAGTCGGTAATCAGTATGATTAATGGATCACGAGGAACCAAAAAACTATATGTGAATATAAATACAACTAATTGCACCCAAGATGGATGTTCATGGCAAACTGCATTCAAAGATCTTCAATCGGCACTAGAAGCAGCAAGATCCAACACTGATGTCTCTAAAATTTTAATTGCAGCTGGTGTTTATAAACCAACACAAACCTATTCACCTCTTGATGAAACTAATACTCCAGTTACTGCGGGTGCATTTTCCCTTCCAGAGTATAATCCTGGAAAAAATAATGACTATCAAACTATTAATTATACAAATGATCCCACTTTGTATAATAGAAAATTAAAAACATTTCATTTGATCGATGGAGTTGATCTTGAAGGAGGTTTTGTAATTAGTCATAAAGGCTGTGTTAAAAACTGCTGTGGTGAAACAATCTTAGATGGAAATTTAGGTACAGAAGAAGAGCCAGATTATGTTTGGCATGTTATGATTGCGGGGAATGATGTATTGGGAACAGGTATTTCTTGTGATTTAATAAATCTGACTATTAAAAATGCGGATGCCATGGAAGCCCCATTTTACCCAGAAGAACCATCGATTGAATCTAATACTACACCGATCTACAGTCATGATCATGGTGGTGGATTACTTGCTGTTGCCAAATCCTTTATAAATCTAACTGATGTGAAATTTCAAAACTGTAGGGCAATTGCTGGCGGAGGTTTATATTATGATGATGGTGGTATTTTCAATGTAAACTACTGCTGCTTTGAAAACAATTTTGCCTATGATGGTTCTGCTATTGCTGTTCGTAGTGGTGGTCGCAGTGAGTTTCAACCATTAAATAATAGACTGAGTTATCTAAACACCTATAAATCAAAATACTATGATAATGAATCTGTAAATGGAACTATATTTGGTTATGATAACTACTTTGAAGGTATTTTTAACAAACCCAAACCCAAATCCGCACATTTAAAAATAGATAAGTGTTATTTTAATAATAAAGCCAGTTCATTTGATATAGGAGGTTATGCATGTTATGCGATTGAAGTTTATGATTCTAAAATGTATACTACTTTAGACTATGAGGTCCAAATACTGTGTGCATTGGTAGGTTTTAATCGTATTGTGGGTAATAAATTTTATGGTCCAGAAAATAAAACAAATAATCAAAATATAGCAATCTATATTGGGATGACAAATGGTGAAAACTATAATCTCATCTCAAAAAATAAATTTAAAAACTACAAAACTCTATACACTCACGGTGCCGTAACAATAGTCAATTTCTTTTCACCCAATCCAATTCGTGTAGAGTTAAAAGATAACTGTTTTAAAAATAATTATATAGAGGATGGTGGTACAGTTGTACTTTATAATGTCAATGTCTTAAATCAAGATTGGGCCTGTTCAAACAAATTTATTTACAATTCAACACATGAAAGACCAGATATTTTAGGTATTGAGCCGGTCTATCTTCCTAGAACCTGTAAAAAATGTTTAGAAAAAATATCTGTTGTCATCACATAAAAGACATCATATTAAAAACAATTTTTTTATTTTTTTTATTTTCTAACATTAATTTATTAGACAATGGTTTTAAAAATTTTAACCTTAAATGTTACAGCTTTAAAGTGGCCCTTAGGTCTGAACAATAGGGAGAAACGAATGAAAAATATAGCTAAAAAAATTCTTTTAATGGAAAGTCAACCGGATGTTGTTTGTTTCCAGGAACTATTTTCTCCTATTGCTAAAGAAACATTAACCAAACTTTTAAAAATAGACTATCCACATTATTATATAGATCCAGCAGGTGATAAATACTTTATTGGTGTGAATTCAGGCCTAGCCATCTTTAGCAAACATACTATTACTAAAAAGGATATTCATTATTATGAACTTTACAGAGGTGAAGAAAACTTTGCTAAGAAAGGGGTGATGGGTGTACAGATTTATCTTCCTGAAACTAAACCTACTTTTATCTTTACCACTCATATTCAAACTGGTGGAGAATTGTGTATCTTCAAACCATTTAATAAAACAACCATGCAAGAAAAATATATTAAGGTTAAACAAATGACAGAAGCCAAAAGATTTATTGATAGTTTTGTCAGTGATCCTAATAGTAATGTTTTTATTACAGGAGATTTTAATATTAAATCAACAGATGAATTTCTTTATCCAACTATGATCAATGTTTTAAATGTTAAGGATACCTTTGATAGAGAAAGGTCAGTTTTAGAGGTAACCAGTAGAAATTCTGGCCAACGAATTGATTATATCTTGACAGAAACTAATGATAATTCAGTTGGGTATTCTTATATTACAGAAACTTTTGGAGAAAATAGTGATCATCGGGCTGTTGTTGGGAAATTTTATATTTGAAAAAATTGATTAATAATCCATTTGATACTATCTAATAGATTATTCCAATTATCTTCAATATTTTTGCAATGACTACTCTCTCTCTCCAAACTGCTAAGGGTACTCAAATCCCTCTCAAGGATGTCAAACTCAATGTCAATGTTGTGAACCATGTTGCGCGTTGTACACTGGAACAACTTTTCACAAACACAGAAAGTGATCCGATTGAAGCATTTTACACTTTCCCTCTAACTGGAGGAAGTTCAGTGTTTTCTTTTGAGGCCAAGAATGGTGACAAAATTGTCAAAACAGTTTTGAAAGAAAAAGATGTGGCTAGAACAGAATACAACAAAGCTGTCAGTCAAGGTCATGGTGCATATCTCATGGAGCGGGTTAATGGGGATGTTTTCAATGTCAGTCTTGGGAATGTTAACCCAAAGTCTGAAATCCAAATTACGATTGATTATGTGGTTGAACTTAAAACTGAGGTTGATTACACCACACTTCGTCTTAATATTCCACTAACAATCATGCCCCGATACTCTCGTTATAGTTTTATGACACAGGAGGAGCAATGGAACGATCGAATGATTAATCCTCCAAAGGTTGAAGAGCGTCCTTATACCATGTCCATTTCTGGTTCAATGATGATGCCGGATGGAATTGTGAGCATTGATTCTAAAACCAGTAAAGTAAAACTTTCCAACATGAAAGGAACCAGTGTTGATTTTAACATTGTTGATCTCCAAGACTTGAATCAAGATATTATTGTGACTATTGAGCGCAATGCCCCAAAATCATGTTGTATGACTCAACGGGCAAAGGGTCTTGAACTCAAGGATGAAACTTTCCGATATGCAACAATGATCAATATCAGTCCGAACTACAAAGATATTCCGGAAATTAATCCAGGTGATGTTCATTATGTCTTGCTCCTGGATAACTCTGGTTCTATGCAAGGACGGCCTCTGGAATACTGTAAGCAAGGTGCCAAAATTTTCTTGCTTTCTCTTCCAACAGGCAGTAGCTTTGATATTTATTTCTTCAACTCTTATTTTGAAAAATTTGTACCAAAAGGTGAAAAGGATCTTAGAATGGAAGCTATTGAATGGATCGATAACATTCAGTCATATGGTGGAACAGAACTCAAACAAGCCATGGAAGATGTTTACAAGACGATTAAAGCTAGTGGCAAACAGGGTGTGGTAGTGCTTCTGAGTGATGGTGGGATTGTTGATACCAATGATGTTTTGCAACTTGTAACCCGCAATCGATCCACCAGTGTTTTCACGATCGGTATTGGTACTTCAGTTTCCCAGGCCTTAATTCAAGGAATGGCTGATGCAGGTAATGGTAAAGCTGAGTTTATCAACAATGCCAATGATGGGATAAAGGAGAAAATGATGGCACAACTTCAACGTGCCCAAACCAATCTCAGAAAAGCAGCTGACAAAAATGAAATTAAGATTGATGTTGATGGACCTTACAAACTAGTACCTGAAAACATTCCAACACTTTATGAGCGGGATATTAATACCTTCTTTGCTTTCAGTCAAAATCCGATTAAGGAAGTCACTTATGTCCAAAATCTGAAGGATTATCAAGTGACAAATGTTATGCCTTTTACTGTGGTTGAGGATGAAACTTATCCACTCCATCGTATGGCTGGAATTAAGCTTATTGATTGTCTTGCTAACACTCCCAATGGATCTGGGCTAGAACATTTGAAACAAGATCTTTCCAAAAATGAGATTATCACCACAAGTCTGGATCTTGGTGTGCTTTCTAACTACACTTCATTCATTGGTGTGGAGTATCGGGAAGACAAAGACAAAACAACTCAACAAGCCGAGGTGAGAGAAATTCCACTTCAAATCACCAAAGGATGGGGTTATGGTCCAACAGTATGTATGACAGTTGAATGCTGTGCTGCTGCTGCCTGTGCACCCATGTCACGATCTGCTGGTTTGAAATATGGCATGGAACTAGGACCTGAAGACTGTGATGATTGTAATATGAATGGATTGTTTGATAATGATGAAGAAATGGGGGATGATGGAATGTTTGGAGGTGGGCCACAATCTAGTCTGGCTGTGCAAAGTTATGTGGAAGAATGTGGTGAGCAAATTGCCACCAAACCTGCGCCCAAAAAGGATTATCCGATTGTTCTGACTCTTACTACATTATCAGAGTACACCAAAATTGGAAATCTTTTGACTAGTAAGGCCCCTGGCACACTAACAGATAATACTAATCTGAAAATGAATGACTATATCAGAATTTCTGGCGTGAGTGATGCGGTTGATGGTGTTTACAAAGTTTGGAATCTGGGTTCAGAGAATCAGTCGTGGGTGATTGAAAAAGTAGAGTGAATGTGATAATTGTTTATTTATAAAAAAAAATAATTAATTAATCTTCTATTTCACAAAGAATCCTTCTTTTATTCCTACCTTTGATCTTACCTTTAGACTTTTTCTGATCTTTTGTATAACAGAAACTACAATGGCACATCCATCGATCTTCTTCAAGTTTCTTTTGCAGGCGTTCTCTGGAGTTTCCATTCTTTTTCATACTACGACGGATTCTCTTAATCTCTTTCTGTTTGCAGACTTCAATGTCGCGATCACTTTTGCTAAAGTTTTCGAGAGTCATTTCTCTGTAACTGTTATTTTAATTAAATTATAGCTGCAGAAAATAATTTTATCAATTTTTTTTACATACAAACAACTTTCTTTTGTGGCAAGAGTATTTTTTCTAAACTTGCCTTATCATTTTTATACATGATATTATATTTTGTTAAAACATGAGTAAAACTTTTTCCTTTTTCATTTTTTCTTATATATTTTACAAAATCGTTAATCACTGTTTCTTTATCCTTTTTACAAATATTAGCAATCTGTTTGAAACTAAAGTCTGATTTCAAGAGTTCCATAATCTTACTTGAAGAATAAGTATCAGTTTCTGGTTCTTCTTCAGATTCTTCATCAGTTTCTACATTATCATTTTCTGTCTCAGTATCTGCTTCCTTCTCAACCATGTTTTCTAATTTTGCATTTTTAGTTGCCAAAACTTTTAACGCTGTTGCAAGAAGATTATGTACAGCAATACTTTTAATGGATTGGTAACTGTACATAAAATTATCATCTACTTCTGTCATCTCTTTTAGAATACACTTTGAGTAGTAATTCATAATAACATCATTTAATTGATTATACATATCTTCACCAAATAATTGATCATAATAATACATCCAGTTGTCTTTTGTCAGTTGTTCATAAAATCGATTCGCCAATTCTGTTTTAAGACCATTAATGTAATCTTTACAACTTAACATTTCAGAAAGATTAAATACATTAATGATATCATCTAATGACAGTTCAATCTCCTGGAGAGTTTGATTATAAATATAGTTGAATAGGAATTTCATGGATTTAATATCATAGTTTTCAAAACTGAGACAAGTAGAATCATGAATCTGAAAATCAGTACAGTATCTCAAAACAAATGAATGACACTTAAACTCCCCATCTTTAGTCACAATGGTTATATCTCCCTCATTCTCTCCATCATTAAAAAGGTTTGTAATATAGGTATTCATGTTATAGTAATAAATAAAAGTAATTAATAATATTGTTTACTTTAATCAACTTTTTCTTCTGTTTCTTTAATTTCATTAATATGAATAGGTACTAAACTTTTTTCATGTTTATGCAATTTAAAATCAACTGTAATTATATCACCATCTTTTTGTTTCTCAACTATAAACCTAACTGTTTCATTGTACCTCATTAATTTTATACAAGTGTCAACTGCTCCTAATAAACTACTTGAACCTCTCATTCCAGCACTAATATCTTTACCACAATGATGAATAAGTAACATAGATGTGTCTAATTTATTTTTAATATAGTCCATTTTTTGAATAAATATTCCCATATCTTTACTTGAATTTTCATCTAATCCAGCCGCAGCTCTTGCTAATGTATCAATAACAATCAAGCTAATTTTCTTTTTATGTTTAGCCTTAATAATTTGTCCTAATTTTATAATCTCTTCTACTTTATCATTTTCATATAATGAATATCCAGAAAACGGTATTAGGTAAAATTTGTCAGTCATCTCAATGTCATGATATTGATGCCATGCCTGAATTCTACTTTTAAAACCATGAATACCTTCTGCTGCAAAATAGAGTATAATGTTGTCTTCACAAATATTTTCATTGGTGGTATAATTTTGCCAATACATACTATTGATCATTCTAAGACATAAATCGATGGCAATAAATGTTTTACAGGATGCAGGTTTGCCGTACATAACCGCCATAGAATTCTTTGGAATTACATCATCAACAAGCCACTGAATTTCTGGAAGTTTATCGAGTGATTTCAAATTATATGGAGTAAACATTTGATGGATTAAAATAAATAATTTAATGGTTTTCATTCGGATTTTCATTTTTTTAGACAATGTATTGAAAAAAATAAAAAAATATAAATGTATTAAAACCTCCTATACATCATTAGATTATGATTCATAACATTATGAATATGTTGATTAGGATTTATTGGCAGTGCAGAACCAGGATTATGGTAAATTATAACATTGCTTCCGTCAGGATTTGACTTTAACACACCACAATGAGGAAAAGTACCAATTGGTGTAACAGTTCCAAAAGTAACAGGTCCTGGTGTTGTTATAACACTTCCACCATATTCTGGACACCATTGATGTGTAGTATTCTCTGGAATATCTGCAACTGGAATTTTTCCCCCACCTCTCCATCCACTGTAATCATAAATTGGAACAGGAATATTTTTTTTTGAGCTCATTGTAAATTTTTAAATGATTTTATATAATGACTCTTATTTAATTCAGTTCAAATTTCATTTTTTTAAAATTGATTATTTAACAATATTATTCTTATTTTAATATATAGTATAAATAAATGAGAGACTATTATATTTATCATGTTACCGAGCTTCCTCAATTAATGGGTATGCTTAAGGATGGTATACTTTATGCCAATAGATATGTGAAGAAGAAATATTGGCGAATGTCTGGGATTGAATCAATGCCTTTTATTTTCACAAGAATGTTTTTAGATGATGAGTATAATAAAAATTTAAGAACACTAGGTGTAGGTGTCATATTAAGTCCAAAACTTTTATTAGAACAATCATCTTTTTATAATGATGGATGGTCAGCAGGTTTAACTGATAAGACAATCTTATTAGATGTGAAAGATGACCCTAAAATTATTAAAGATAAAATAGAAAAAATTCAAGAAAGTGTAGCAGAGAAAGATCAAAAAGAAATGAATAATTTAGGTATACCATTAATGAGCCATGAATTGATGTTTTTAGGAAGAATAATTTTAAAAGATTATTTATTAGGAGTTTTATGTCCTGGATGTGATGAAAATACTATAAATAAAATAAAAAAATTACTTAAAAAACACGAAATGGATAACGTTAAAATATTTACTAATCAAACATTTCCATCAGTTGATGAAGTAATGACATGAATATTTAATTAATTTTTAGATTTTGTTTTATTCTTTATCTTAGATTTCACCACAACCTCCTCTTCACTTTCACTCTCATCACTGTCTGCAATAATCTCATCACTGTCACTGTCTTCAACAACAGTTTTTTTATCAAACAGTTTCTGAACTTTATCTACTGTATCTGCATTTCTAGATCCCTTAATACCTAATTTAATAGTTTCATTAATAGTTTCAAGTATATTTTCTTTTAATGATATCAGTTCATTGTTTTTCATTTTAGTAAGATCTTCATATTTTTCTTTAATACATACAAATAAGGATAGAAAGACTCCTTGATTCATTTTATTAATAATACTTTTTGTGAATTCTGGTGCATTAAATAATTCTTTTGAAAACAATATTTTTAATTTTTCTTCAAACGGTTCTAAAACCTCCTTTAATTTTTTAGCAGTTCCATTTTCTCTTAAAAAATCATCTCTTTGTTTTTTTGATGGGAGATTATTATTATTTGTCTGAAGAATATAAATAAGATCAGCTAAAAGAATTACATGTCCTTTTCTGTCTCTATTTGAAACAACATATTTACTGATTAACTTTTTATGATTTTCACAAAAATCTTTGAATTTATCACAGCCTCTATCTGTTGTAAAGACAGACATAATAATCTCACCAGAAGTTAATTTAGCACCTTTTTGAATCCTATTAAAAATATCCACTTGATCTTCATAGGATAAATCCTCATATTTAACAATTGGTATGGATCTGTTATCGAACTTTGCTTTTTCTTGGTTTGTTAGTATTCTAAAATTCTTATTCTTTTTATAATCTTCTGGTACTTTATCGTAATAAAGTGTCTCATTCTCCCACTCTAAAGGTATTTTATTTTTACGAAATTCATAAAGTGATGTAACTCTCTGTTTACCATCAACACAAATAAATTTACCAGTCTCATGATTAAGGTTAAGGATGATATTATTTGGTACGATGTTCTTATAAACTGAATTTATAAATGCACTTTTCTGTTCATCTTTCCAAACTACATCTCTTTGATATTTTGCATTGAGATCTATTTGCTTATTTTGATACTCTGTACATAAAGTTAAAACTGATTTATGTTCAACCGTGGCTTTATATTGTTCATCTGACATCAAAAAGTATAATAATAAATAAATCATAATGGTTTATATGTATTTGTTTTCATTTTTTTCCTAAAATTCATTCTCTACTTCAATAACTTTATGTAATGAACCACAACAAATATTACAAATATCAAAACTACAAGATTCTTTCATCCATTTGATAAACCCATAAAAGATCCAACCCATAAATACAAAAGGCACCATAACAACTATAATTGGTGAAAAGGTTAATCCAGCAATTATGAAAAGGAACGCAATTAAGAAAGGCCATAAAATTTCAACCTGTTTAGTTTCTTCCTCTTCTGGAGAAGCATCACAAATGTTATTGTACCTATAAGTATAACAACTACCACTGAAATTAACTACAAAAATGAAAATACAGATGATTGTTGGAAATGTTAATATATACATGAGTCTGAGTGACTTTTCTTTCCTACATTGTTTATCAATTGGAGGATATTTGTATTCCCAATCAGATCTCCACTCATTACCAGCATAGCGGTATTCGTGATCAACCTCACCAGTGGTTGTATTGATATATTGACATTTTGCTTTATATGAATCACCATGAACTTTAAGATGATAACCTGGTTCTGGAAGGCAAATACAATAATCAGTTACAAAAAGGAAGGACACATGTGCGGAAATTAGAAAGATACTGATACTAAAAAGAAGTACACTTATAACAACACCGCAACGAGTAAAGTTATGTGTTCCTTTAATTCTAATTCCATCAAAAGGAATATGAATGGGATGAGGCTTCTTTTGAGTTGAACCAGATTCTGCATCTGATGGAGATGGTGGACTTTCTGGTCTTCCAGGAGTAACTGCAGTTTCTCGTAACTGTTGATAGTCACTCATTGTGGATCAAAGTGTGGTTGTTGTATGAGATAAATGAATTAGGTAAAAGTTTATAAATTCAATTTTTATTAATCTGATTTATGAACTTGTTCACGCGAATGAAATGAGCCGAACGTAGTGAGACGAGTAAGAATGTTCTTACGAGTTCGGATAAAGAAATAATAGACTATTTTAAGAATTCAACTCATTGAGAAAGATGAACTGCCATAACTTTCTCATCATACTTTGCCTCTTTATTTGTAACCTCCAAGATAGATTCACAATTCCGGTTATGAAAATGAATCGTCTTAAAGTTTTGTGGTTCTTGATCTTGGAAAGTTTTATCCTTTAAAATTTCTTTTATCTCTGGTAACTCTTTTTCTGGTAATTTATTTTTGAGTAATTCGTCGACATTATAGTGTTCCATAGAAACTTTGGTGGTATAGTCACCTGTTTCAATTATATGTGGTTTAGGAAAACTAATTTTTGCGGCAGCTGGTATAGTTGTTTGTGGTGTTGATGTTTGTGCGCCCATGATATTTGTGATAATATAATAATGTTATTAAATAATATTATTATATTATTTCAATTTTCTAAATCGGACCACCAGGAGTCACCTCTATTTTTTTCAAATTAACTATTTCTTCTTTTAATTTTTTATTTTGTTTTTTGAGTTTATTCATCCTTTTTTCTAATTTTCTTTTTTCAATCAATAATTTAATTTCTTTATCATTGTATCCATAGATATCTTTTAATTTTTCTGAATGTTTAATTCTAATAAAATATTTAATGGCATATTGTTCTTCATATTTTAGATCAGTAGTTTTATAAAGATTTATTAATCTAACTAGTGAACGATCATATCCAAATTTATAAGCCTCTTCATAATATTCCCTTGCCTTTTGATAACATCGATGAACACCCTCACCGTGTTCATAAATCCATCCCAAATTATAAATTGCTAAATCATATTTTTCTTGGTAGGCCAATTCAAAAAAAATTTTTGCCTTATGAGAATCCTTATCAACTCCTTTTCCATTAAGATATAAAAATCCAATATAATTTATATTCAATAGTGTTATATTATTTTTTCTTTTATCATAATATGTTTTAGCATCACCATCTAGTAAGTGAATAAGCTTGTCCATTTGTGAGTGGATAGGGAATTAAAATAATTAAATAACAATTAAGTTAATAATAGTCATTTTACTTTTCAATTTTTATAATGATTATTTTTCCTTGATATTAACCAAAGATGGCAAAAATTACTCTCTGTTAAAGTTAATAATTTTAATAAAGAGGATAAGAATATGAACACTTTATTATTACAATTAAGCGAGATATATGAAGAAACCAAGTTTTACTCAGTGATCATAAATCATTAAACTTATTCCATTTGATTAATTAATATGTCATCCATAAAACAGTCCAAACAGAAATACTCTGTTGCTGGTCGATTATCGTCAATCTCTGGACCATAATTAAATTTCTTTCCACATTCATTAGTTTTAATCTCATTACTACAACTCTTACATTTTTGTCCGTTAAGATTTTTCCAGCAATAAATAATCTCTGAACTTGTTAATCCTAAATCTCTTGAATGAATCAATGGATTGAATTTAGTCTTTCTTGCGGATATATCATGCTTAATCGGATCATCACAATTGTGACAAAGTAAAATGGGTGATGGAAAATAATTATCTAAGGGTTTTCCGGTATACCATAAATATAAACCTATGGTACCTTTACACTTATCGCATTTAGTCATTGTCTAATAAATAATACATTATAATAAAATTTAATTAAAGGATAATTAAATTTCATTTTTTTTAGGAAAGTAAATAGAATTTCAATATTTTCTAATTAATTAAAAAATTGAATAATTTATTTAATGCAAATGTTATCTATCCAATTAGTAAATCACCAATAATTAAGTAAAATAATCTTATGGGCCAATCAGTCTCTTCTTGCAAACTTTGTGTACCTGCCGCAAAAACACCTTCAACTAAATTACTTGCTTTTTGTGAAAAATGTAAAAATACTACTATTCAAAATGAACGCCTGAAAGAAACAGAATTTCAAAAAGTAACATCAACACAAGTTAATCAAAATTGTTATAATTGTAATACTGATGCCGAATATTTTGTTTCAACATGTAATGATTGTTATGAAGAAGCAATGAATGACACAGCTGATTGCTCTCTTTGCCATCAAACTCGTCAAGGACCAGTGCAAGGATTTTTTTGTGAAGAGTGCATGAAAGATATTCCAACTAAGAAGCGAGAATGGTACACTAAAAATAATGGTACTGCTCATCCAGATCAAAGATGTTTCAGTTGCTGGACACAAACAAAAGTTTATCGCCTGCAGATCTGTCAGCAGTGTTATGATTCTGAAACCCTAAGTGAAAATCATGAAGATGATCTTTAAGTCATACAACCATTTATAAAAAATTGATAATTTATTTATTTCCTACTAATGATTAATAAAAAAGTATCAATTAACTAATTCATAAAATGGATGCTATAACCGACAACAAAAATTTTCTTGGGCTGGGTATTGGATTTTTGCTCTTCTATACTTGTTTGGTTATAGGTTGTACTGGTACAGTCTTAACTGCAATTGGTGCTGGAATTTTTGCCAAAACAGAAATGTATGTCATCATGGCATGTTTCATTGTTTGTACCTGTGTGATTGTTGTCAGTGGAACCGGAATTGGTCTGGGTGTTTTATGGTACCGGAACAGAAAGAATAACTCTTAGATACGAGTTATCTCACCGAACGGCTAAAGCCGTCTCACTACGTTCGGTGAACAAGTTCACATATTAAGTATTTAACTTTTTTTGCAGGCTTTGCCTGCTGAGCGTAGCGAAGTGACTGCGTCACTCGAAAAGATTGATTTTATTTTATCTTATAAACAAATGATTATTAATAAACTATTTTATAAATAAATGTCATCACTGAAATATAATTGGCCTAATGTTACTTTTGCTGTTTTTACATTAACTGTAACATGTTTCTTCATAGTAATTGGTATTATCGGAACCGCAGTGGTGGCACCATTTTATGCAAATCAAACTCCAAGTAATGACAGTCTGCTTTACCTTTTAATAATCATATTCCCATCACTTGGTGTGATTTTTATGATCTTCTTTATGATTACTCTATGTCTGATCTTTTGTAACAGGAGATATTTTGTAACTGATAATCCATATCATGAATATCCATAAAATAAATTAGCAAAAAATTTCATCCTTGAGACTTCTAATAATTTTAACTTTTTTTATTTTATAGGTTGTTTTACAATTACAAACTCCGGATCCTCGACTGCATCCTTCATTTGGTTTTTCAAAAAGATTTATTTTAAGATTGGTTGTTGAAATCTTATTATCTTCGCTTATATCTTCTTTTGTAATCATCCTTAGCAAAGGGTAAAAAATTTTTATTTCCTTACTTTCAATGATTAAATCACCAGGGTCGGAACAATAACCATCATGACTTTCTTTTACTATTTTATAGGTTACACAAATCCTATAAGGACCAGGAACAAAATCCGTTTCATCCAATGTCATATTCATAATCTTGTTTTTTAGCAGTGTACAGTTTTCACACAATACACTCAAAGGTTTATAAACAGCTTTAAATTTAAAATTAGTTTTACAAACACAACACCAAACATCAAATTCCTTTATACTTTCTCTAGGAGTAGTCTGATGATAGGTATTATTTTTAATGGATGGTCTAATCCTACTACCTTTTGTCCGGTAAGGAAAAGGAATATGTTTATTAAATGGATTATCTTCCATTTCTATTAATTATAATTTAATTTTAATAAATATGAACAATTATTATTAAAATCAATTTTTCTGAACTGAGTGTCACCGAAGGGTAGAAAAATTGGGATGACGAAATAGGATATTTCTAAATCTCAATTTTTCTGAACTGAGTGTCACCGAAGGGCAGAAAAATTGGGATGACGAAATAGGATATTTCTAAATCTCAATTTTTCTGAACTAAGTGTCAACGAAGGGCAGAAAAATTGGGATGACGAAATAAGAGTTAGATAAAAAGTTGAGAAATCCCAATTTTTCTGAACTAAGTGTCAACGAAGGGCAGAAAAATTGGGATGATGAAATAGAAATAAAATAAATCTTTCGCCATCTCAACTTTTTATCTAACTAATATAGGTTTAACCAAATGTTTTTCAGGTTTATAACTTATTCTACATATTGGACATTTGTCAAGTGCAAACCCACAAACATCACAGAAACAAAAATGACCACATTTTGAAACAAGTATTGTAATATCTCGATCAAAACAAACCACACAAGTAGTATCTTTTGGTTTATCATCTAGTAATAACTTTTTAGATTTCCCTTCCAAGTCATTGTTGATATCACCACAATCCCAACACATTGGTTTTTTTGGTGGGTGTACACCAATCATAGAATATCCTCGTAGGCAATTTGAACAGACTAATGAAAACTCTTGTATGAATGGCATTCTAACCCTTTCTGGAAGTTGTACATTTCCAAAATGAACTCTTTGTTGTAATTTTATTTCTTCTCTCTGTCTTGAACAAGTTGAACATAATTGATATTGGGTGTTGTAGTACAATTTATAAATCTTAAAAGTTTTTCCACATTCATAACAGGTAACCATTAAATCGAATCCTCTATCAATCATTTTAGGTGAAATTATTATAGGCTGATTATTGTGTTTTTTCTCATCAAAAATAGTTTCTGATTGAAACAATTCTTTGTTTTCAATATCTTTACTAATTTTATGATTATTAATCGGAAAGCGATGAAATAATCTTTCCATAAATAATTATATTAGACGAACCTTTGATCTTATCTTATGAAAGTATTAATAAACCTCTTAAAATTTAAAAACTCAATTTTTCTATACAACTAACTCCACAAATACATCTTCTAAATCTTTTACAGGGATTTTAATTAAATAAGAGTTTCCATCATGTTTAACAATTAAATTATCCAAATCTAATGCAGTTGTTTCTTTTAATTTATTAATTTGTCCAACTATATCCTTTTCATTCAATAAAATAATAAAATTCATGGTGTCATCAATCTCATGATTATATTTAGAAAAATATTTTCCCCAGATCTCTTTTTCAATTAATTTTTTTTTAATTTCTTCATCTGGGTGATTATTAAAATAATAAGGTTTTTGTAAATAGTTATTCATATTATAATGTGTAAATTCTGATTTAACCGGTTGACATGAACCTTCATGAAGTAAATAATGTGACATTGCAAATCCCATTTTATGATATTAAGTAGAACTATTTTTTTATATCACTTGACATTATATCATATAAAAAAAAGTTATTATAATGAACCATATGGAAAGAAATATTTTATATAAAAAGTACATGGAAAAAATGTGGGATTATGATTATAATGCAGAATATAATTGTTCACCCACAATTTCATGCACAGGCTTTACAAGATTGCAATATATGATTATTAACTCTTTTCCGATTGAAATTATTGAAAAATATCTTGACCATCATCCAAAAAAAATTAATGCGACCAACTTTGCCGGGTGGACTGCTCTAATGATAGTTTGTAGAAATCAAAATATTATTTCCGATAGTCTTAATATAACAAAATTATTATTAGAAAAAGGTGCCGATCCTAATAAACAAACTAAGTCTGGTGCAACTGCAATTATGTTAGTTGCAAGTTGTACCAGGCATGAAAGTACAAATTTAATCGTAGAATTACTATTAGAATATGGTGCTGAATTAGAACTTCAAGAAAAAATTAATAAATGGACAGTTTTGATGTTGGCCGTAGCAACAAGTGGATCAACTGGAACAGAAACAACTGTTAAGATTTTATTAGAAGCAGGTGCAGATCCAAACAAACAAGATAAAGATGGATGGACACCATTGATGATTGCAGCTAAAAATTCATCAAAGACTTCTACCAAAAGAACAGTGGAGATGTTACTAGAATACGGTGCAAATAAATATATAAAAAATAAAGATGGATTAAATGCTGGAATGATTGTTGCTAGCAATTCTAAATATTTATTGAAAGATAAAAAAAAAGAAGGTACAAATAAATGGTCATTGTTTGGTTTGTTTCGCAATAATAAAAAACCAAAAAAAACATCTGATGATAAAAAATGTATTATTTGCATGGAAAATGATATTAATACTGTGATTACTACTTGTGGTCATTTATGTTGCTGTGAATTTTGTCTTATAAAAATGAATCGGTGTCCAGTTTGCAGAACAAGATATGATATTAAAGACAACCTTTTAAAGGTTTATAGTGCTGTATAAAAAAATTTAAACATTAACTGTTTTCGTCAAACTTACCGTAGCACAAGGAGCACAACGGCAATTCTTAAAAATAAAATATCCAATAAGTCCTACAATCATAAATGGAAGTATAAATACAATACCAATCAGAACAATAGGAATTCCGACAATTATACACAATCCAATAACAAAAATGATGATAGGAACACCAATCAAAACACAGGGCCAGAATGGCCAACCAAAAATGCAAGGCCATAAAACCTCAATGTTTTTTTCTTTGTCACCATTATACCACATTGTTATAAAACCAAAATATGGAATTGAAAGAGTACAGCAAAGAAAACACAATGCAATAATAGGAATAGGTGAAAGATAAAGGGCCATCCAATTCTTACACTTTTGATCAACTGGTGCCCTTCCTCGTTCACAACTACCAACCTCTCCGGTGGAAAAGTCTTTGTAACACTTTTCATCAATTTTTATCCATTTCCCATTATTATTTTTTGCATAGTATTTGCATTCAACAACTGTACCATGGTCACCCTCATACTTATGAACTTTCAACCTGAGTCCATCTTCTCTTTTGCAATAACACTCTGTGTTGATGGCAATGTAGGTCAAATTTCCAAACATGAAAAAGATAGTTAGAGCTGCAAGTGCAATGAAAATAATAATATAACACATGATAACTTCCTCACAACTAGTCATTTGTATACCCATAATTGGAAGTTGGATCCGAATTCTCCTTTTGTTATCATCTTTCAGAGTTTTGCGGTCATCCGGACCACCTGGAGTGGTAGACATTTTGGGAAGCAAATTTCAACTGTTAGTTGGTAGTTGTGTTACTGATAAATAAATTACAGATTAATCAACTATTTGAAAAATCAATTTTTTTTACAAATAAAAATAAAGTATAAAAAAACTTAATTTGCAAGCTTGCTTGCTGAGCAAAGCGAATGCGAACAAAGTGAGCCGAACACAATTGTGTGAGATAACTCGTATCTAAGAGTTATTCTATTTCTTATCAACAATTTCATTTGCAAATTTGCGGCTGAGTTGCATTTGCATAACATGGCCAAAACTGTTATCTCCACCAGAACCACCTGTGCTAGCCGGTAGGACAATGGTGCGAGAATCTGCCTTCAGATTGGCAGCAATAACCTGTGCTTCATATTTGGCAATTTCAATACGGGCTTTAAGTTCTGGACCACCAAGCGCCTTAGCCTTGGCCTGTTCTACTTCTGCTTCGAGATGACCAGCTCGGGCCTTGGCCTCCGCCTCAAGTTTTAGTGCATCGGCCCTACCTTGGGCCTCAAGACGACGAGTGTTGGATTCAATTTGAACACGCTCTTTCTCACCCTCAGCTTTGATCTTGAGACGATTGGCCTCGGCCTTAGCAGCTGCTTCCTCAGTATAGGCTTTGGAATCAGCTTCAAGCCTTGCCTGAGTTGCCATAGTTTCTGCTTTGATGCGCGCTTCTTCGGCTACTGCACGTGCTTGAATTTGACGTAACTCTGCTTCACGCTCTTGTTTCTTGACTTCAATTTGAGTTTCTGTGATGAGAGCACGTTGTTCGGCCTTGTTCTTAGCCGTTCTGACTGCCATCTCTTTGATTTGACCCAAGAGATTCTTGTCTTTGAGTTCAAACTTACTAATTTGAACTCCATTCACAGCAATACCATAACGTTCAGCAGCCATTTCCTTAAGATCACGGACAAGAAGAGTTTGGAACTCCACTGCAAACCCAGCACTATCTTCTTTATCAGAATCTACTTTGACAATATCACTAATTTGGCGCGACCGGATCATATCAACAATAAGTTTCATGGCAAGATCATGTACTGTTCCTGAAACACGATCTTCAACTGATACTCGTTTGTCTTTTCCACCTCCTACAATAGTAAGTGCTTTCTCCGCATCAAAGATTTGGAAACGAATTGCGGCCTTAACCTCAATGGCTTGTTTATCACTAGTTTCACAATCAAAACTATGACCCCCATTGAGTGGTAGTGCCAACTCTTTCAGAGAGAGATGACCAGCAAAAACATCATCAGCCTTGGAATAAGAATAAACTCCACGCTTGAGGATTTTCAGCTGACCACTTTCGTACATGACACCAACTTCAGCATCATCAACACGGATTCTTTGGAGAGGACCATGTTTAATGTGCATTTCACTGGCATCTACTACTCCCTCAAATTTGAAAGTTGCAGAATCAACTGAATGATAACCAACTTCAGCTTGGAGTTTATGAACACCATCCACAATGATTTTACCAATCTGACCATCCTTAACACGATAAATAGTCTTGGTACCAACATTAATGACCTCTTGATCAATCTTGACCACACCCTGGAAATCTACTGACTCGGCAGTAATTCTGTGAACACCTGCTGGGAGTAGATAAGGTTTCTCATTGACAAAGATTTTTCCAACTTCACCTTGACGGATACGAATAATATGGGCATTGCCGTGATGTACATGTGGACTAGAAACATCTGCCCAATCATTAAACTGGAAGAATTCATTTTTGATTCGATAAGTACCTTCACCTAGAATCTTCTTACGTGGGCCATCCTTAACTAAGGCATAACGATCACGAGGAACATAAAGGAGGTGAAGATCACCCACAACAATATAAGGTTGTGTAGCCTGTACATTTTCTTTGAGATCAATACGGGCACCCTTAATAAAGTGAGTACCTGGTTCTAAGAGAACTGGGTTACCATTAATAAGCGCAAGGCCTCGTTCGGTTGGTCCAACACTGCAACTTTTAAAAAGATCAAGTTCAATCCTATTTTGGTTAATCTTTTCATCAGATACCCATGATGTAGCTGGTTTGGCCAATAGAGTGTAATAACCTGGAGGAACAGCGTGGATCTCACCATGATGACTATAAAATCCAACATGACCAGGCTTAACATGGTGACCAAATTTGGAACCAAGTACTTTTACCCTTGTGGCATTACCCTTACTTTTATCATTTACAGCAGCTAACATCTTTTTAGTGAAGAAATCATCAATATTTTCACCGGCAATTTCACCATTTTCAACTTCAGGCTTACGTGTAAATTTACTCATATCTGCTTGTGCGACCGTAATTTCTGGACGTAGTTGATCAGTCACATGCCCATCTGAATGGCGTTCTGGTGGTAGATCTTGCATGATAACATCAATTGCACTGGCACCAGTTCGTGCAGCATCTGATTCTAGATTGAGCATCATTTTGGGTGGTTCATCAAGATACATATCATCTTCAATTGCCTTGTTATCACGTTGAGATGATTTGTGGGCTTTTCCTTTGGCAGATGACATTGTAATTTTAATTAATTATGATTAAAAGAAATTATAATATATATTGATTGAATATCAATTTTTTTTTGGTGAAATATACTATGAATTGGCTTAAACTATTATCTTCTGTTATAATATAAAAAATAAATGGGAATTAGCAGTTAGTATTAAAATCAGATAATAGTATATATTATTAGATATTATTAGACTTTATTTTTTATAAAAAAGTAAATATTAGAAACTTATTTAAATTATTTAAAGAATTATTTATATTCAATTGTATGAAATACAAACCTGATAAAAGTAGTTGTCAGGTCACTGAGCATGATAAAATTATCAAAAAACACCTACAAACAATTAAGTCTGAACCAATATATAAAAGTAAGTATGATAAATTATTTACTAAAATATTAGCTAAAACGAGGGATTTATGGTTTCCATCATCAGATAAAAATAATCAGAACATTATTCAAGAAAATGTGAATTCAAGCTCATGGTTTGATATCATTGAATATAGATCAATTGAAACAAATAAAAATTTTGAAGCAAATTTTACTGTTGAAACTGCTGATAATATAGTTAAATGTCAGAAAATTAAAATGTATCCGAATAAATTACAAAAAGAATTATTATTAAACTGGATGCATTCATATATTAAAATGTATAATGAAACTCTTAAAGTTATTAAGAAAAATGCATTTGATAACACATCACTTACATTAAACTGGAAGAAATTAAGGACAAATTATATGAAAAAAATTAAAGAGAATATTCTGAAAAAATCAAATATAACAATTGGACATGTAAATAAAACACAAGTTAATGGACATGTACTCGACTTTGCTATTCAAGATGCCTGTTCTAAACTGAAATCATGTATAAGTAATTTGAAAAATAATAATATCAAAAAATTTCGTATGAGATATCTTAAACTTACGAAGGATTCTATGATAATTAAGATAGAAAAGGCTTTCATAAGTCCAACTAAAAATACATTTTGTTCATCAATCTTTAAAGATGAATTTAAGTTTAGTGAAGATTTTGATTTAAAGTCTATTGATTCTGATTTTACAATACATTATAATAGAAAGCTGGATGAATTTTATTTATTGAATCCAATTAAAAGTAAATCTACAATAGAAAAAGTTAATAAAACGTCTGTAGGTATTGATCCTGGTATAAGAACTTTCCTGACAACTTTTTCAGATAACAAATGTACTAAAATTGGTACTAATTTACAAAAGAAAATAATTAAATATCTGAAAAAAATCGATAAATTAAATGATTCTAACTGTACAAAAAAAGAAATTATCAGAAAAAAATTAGAAGGTAAATTTTATAAGAAAATAAAAGATATAGTAGATGATCTTCATTGGAAGGCAATTAATTATCTGACAAGTAATTACGGTAATATCTTAATTGGGAATATGAGTACCAAGGGAATTATAAGTAATGAGTCTAATAGTAAATTGTCTGTATATAATAAAAGAATAGCAAGTTTTATGAGTCTATTTAGATTCAGAGAACGTTTAGCATATAAATGTTTAAGTAAAGGTATCGGTTATTCAGTGATTGATGAATCATACACTACAAAAACATGTACAAAATGCTGTTATCAGAATGACGTTGGAAGAAAAGAACATATAAAATGCTCTTTTTGTAGACTGTCAATTGAAAGGGACATCTCAGGAGCCCGTAATATTTTATTGGTAGGAACAAATTGATAAATTCAATTTCATAAAACCAATGGAGGTACAGCTACATCCTCCTATAAATGCTAGAAAATGACATATGCATACAATTGTATGAGGAGAATATTTTGTAGATAAGCATCTATGTGGATGTAATTATCAAAAATATTTGTGTTCTGGTATTATCAACTATTAGTTAGTAATATCCATTTTCTAGGTAGCGGCAATAGAGCATCGAGAGAAACTATTAAATATTCCTATCATATTCAAAAAGAAATTTCTAAAGGAAATTATGAAATGATTTGGCCATCTAAAGATTTCTCTGATTACTGTTTTCAAGAATGGATAGCATGGGATGAATTTCATAAATATAAAACACAAAATCCTTTAATGAATTTTAGACTTGTGAAATTCCAAATCACAATGAAAGATCATGTGAATATCAGTGGTGTAGGATCTTTAGAAGTCATAGCTTTATAAAAGTTGATTTCTAAACAAAATTAGTTTAATCCATTATACATATCAAACTAATTACAATATTTTAATTATGGGTGCGAAACAAACAAAAGGAACTATTTATTCATACCATGTCCAAAAAAAGTTTGGTGATGACTATTGGGTGGCCTGGTGGCCTGCATCTGGATTTGGACAGTATTGCATAAATCAAAAACAAGCCATCAAAGAATATCAAAAATGTGTTCATGAAAATCCAACAGATGAATTTCAATTAATCAGACAACCGGCAGTTTGTGCTAATGGTAATGTTGTTGGAGTCACTGGATTTCCCGAAGTTATAGAAACATAAAAAAATTATACAGGTGAGTCATCATAACTGTTTGTACACTTACAATATGACACCGTCCAGTAAATCAATAATACAATCAAAACTATAATGAAACAAATCAGTAAAATAGGACTTATGACTATAAATCCAACAATAGCAAGAATTGCAAGGACAATCAAAACAAATCCCAAGATAACACCAATAACAAAACAAATATTTCCACATACAATAGGCCAAAAAATTTCAATATTTGCATTAAGGATTAAATCACAGTTGTCACCCTCATTACAAATACAACTATATATCGCATCATTTGTAGCTCTATCATTTTTACAACAGAACATAACACAAGTGGAAAAATAATTATAGATTATAACTAAAACACATAGTCCGAAGCCACCCATTGGCACTGTGATGGCGTACATATAAATAAGACCCAAATGTCTTCTACATTTCCCGTCGATGGGTGGTTTTTTATTTAGATAATATTTATTATCATTGCGATCCTTATCAGGATTACCTTCACCTAACCCCCATTCTTCATAAATCCTTGTAAAGGCAAGAGTATTATTATCTTTAAATTTATAATCACATACTGCCTTAAATTCCCAATCACTACTTTCCTTAATAACTTTCTTGTAACCTTCTATTTCAGGGCAAACACATTGTGGTGGAATAGAAATGAAGGCAAGATGACCAAACAGAAAGAACAAAGTTAGACAAATTCCAATAATAATTAATGTTATATAACAAAAGCTTGCATGGTAACAATTTGGTAATTTAAGTCCACAACGGGGATCAACAATTTCTTTAAAACAATTAAACTCTCTTGACTGTTTTTCTTTTTTTTTACTTTCTTCAGATGATTTTATGTCTTTCTGTTTCCGATGATGATTTTTCTTGCTACTTTTTGATTGATGATCCGAAGAAGGATGAAGTTCTTCCGGAGCTCTTGAATTAACAGGAAGTACAACCTGAGCTACTCCTAAACTACTATTTGCGGATTCTTTCTTCACGCCAGCCCTTTCAGGATCTAATGGACTACTACAGGAAACTGTTTCTGGGTAACTC
>OBIC01000013.1_pt1 | contig 148304 bp, 135 predicted proteins | sample 1519831 | NCBI WGS metagenome assembly OBIC01 (sample SAMN03019805, study PRJEB22545) | beach sand metagenome | biome: beach; feature: sea beach; material: beach sand | place: USA: Municipal Pensacola Beach, FL | collected 2010-10-20 | depth 40-45 cm m
TCTCGTCCAGCAGGAGGGTGCCACCGTCAGCGAGTTCAAAGCGACCGCGCCGCTCCCCAACTGCACCGGTAAACGCGCCGCGCACGTGACCGAACAGCTCGCTTTCGACCAGATGTTCCGGAAGCGCCGCGCAGTTCAGGGTGATCAACGGCCGGCCCGCTCGGCGTGAGCGGGCATGAACGGCCTGCGCCACCAACTCCTTGCCCGTTCCGGTCTCGCCGGTGATCAAGACAGTGAGATCGGTATGGGCAACGGCCTCGATCTCCTTTTCCAAACGGCGCATCGCCCCGCTGTGCCCGGTGAGCGTCCGACCACCGTTCGGACCTCGAGCCTCGAACAGCAAGCGAGCCACCTGCTGATCCTGTTCGGCACGCCGGGCGAGACGTTCGAGACGTTCGACGGCGATCACGGTTGCGGTGGCCAGCGTGGCGAATGCCTGCAGCACGACTGGGTCGCAGGCCTCGAAGGCCTCCGGCTGCAAAGCGTCCAGGGTAAGCAGTCCCCAGAAATGGTCCTCGACGTACAGCGGACACCCCATGCAGTCGTGGATTTCGAGTTGGCCGGTCAGTCCCTCGATCAAGCCGTCGTACGGATCAGGAAGGCCGCAGTCGCTCGGGAGTCGGGTTGGGCCGCGTCGGTTCACCATCGTCAACAACCGTGGATGGTCGACCAGTCGGAAACGTCGGCCCAGTGTGTCGTGGCTGAGCCCGGTAACGGCCAGTGGTACGAGGCTGTCACCTTCCAGACGCAACAGGGCTGCGGCATCACATGGAAACACGCTCCGCAGCCCATCGAGGAAGGCCCGATAGCGTTCCTGGGGGGTAAGCTCCCGGGGCAGGTTCCCGACCAGTCCGACGTAGGTGGAAAAGAATGTGGGCGGAGTCATTTTCACATTCAGTAATGTCATATTAACAATGGTCAGTCGTTGTCATTGTGACCTGATGAAGCATTGATCTCAATCATATCAGCAGCTTCTCTCATGGCACGAAATCTGTCTCCTGGAGCACAGGCGCGCATGGCGCGCCGTCACCGGCAACCAGGAGGATGATTCCATGCTTTCGGCTCAACACCGCGACATCGTCAAGGCCACCGTCCCGCTGCTCGAAACCGGCGGCGAGGCGCTGACGCGCCACTTCTACGGAATCATGCTCAGCGAGCATCCCGAGGTACGGCCGCTGTTCAACCAGGCGCACCAGGCCAGCGGCGCGCAGCCACGGGCGCTGGCCAACGGCATCCTGCAGTACGCCCGGCACATCGACCGGCTGGACACGCTCGGCCCGCTGGTCGGGCAGATCGTGCAAAAGCACGTGTCGCTGCAGGTGCTGCCGGAGCAGTACCCCATCGTCGGCAGCTGCCTGCTGCGCGCCATCCGCGAGGTGCTGGGACCGGACATCGCGACCGACGCCGTCATCGAGGCCTGGGCGGCGGCCTATCAGCAACTGGCGGATCTGCTGATCGGCGCCGAGGAAGATGTGTACGCCGCCGCCGCGGCGACCCCCGGCGGCTGGCGCGGCGCGCGGCGGTTCGAGGTGGTGCGCAAGGTGCCGGAGAGCGTCGAGATCACCTCCCTCTACCTCAGGCCGGCCGACGGCGGCGCCGTGATGCCATTTAAGCCCGGCCAGTACATCGGCATCCGGCTCACCGTCGACGGCCAGGAAGTGCGGCGCAACTACTCGCTCTCAGCCCCGCCGAACGGCAGCACCTACCGCATCAGCGTCAAGCGCGAACCCGGCGGCGTGGTGTCGAACCACCTGCACGACGCGCTCGGCATCGGGGCCGCGATCGACCTGTTCCCGCCGGCCGGCGAATTCGTGCTCGCGCCCGGCGAACGGCCGCTGGCCCTGATCAGCGGCGGTGTCGGCATCACCCCCACGCTGCCCATGCTGCACGCGGCGCACGAGCAGCGCCGGCCGGTCACCTTCGTGCATTTCGCGCGCAATGCGGCGGTGCATGCGTTTCGGGACTGGGTGGACGACCTGGTCGCACGCAGCCCGCAGGCACGACGCTTCTACTGTCACGAACAGGCCGGCACCCTACCGGTGGACGCCCACGGCCGCGCGTGCACCGACCTGTTGGCGCGCTGGCTGCCGCAGGCGCGCGACATGGACGCGTACTTCATCGGCCCGCCACCGTTCATGGCGGCCGTGAAGCGGGCCCTGGGCGAGCTTGGCGTACCGCCGGCGCAGATGCACTGGGAGTTCTTCGGCCCGGCGGCGGCGCTGGAGACCTGAGAGGATCTGGAGCGCTGCCGGCGGCTGACCCTGCCCCATCCGGAGGAGGAATCCACCATGCCCCATGACAACCCCATCCAGCAGCTCACGCACGAGCATCACCACATCCTGCAGGTGGTGCACGGCCTGAGCGCCATCGATCAGGAACTGGCCGCAGGCAACCGGCCGGACCCTGCACGCCTGCGAACCATCGTCGCCTTCATGCGCGAGTTCGCCGACCAGTGCCACCACGCCAAGGAAGAGGCCATCCTGTTCCCGGCCATGGAGGACAAGGGCGTGCCGCACGGCGGCTGCCCGCTGGAGGCGCTGCGGCGCGAACACGTGCTCGGACGCGAGCGGGTCGGCGCCCTGGCGGCGGCCATCGACGCCCTGGAGCGTGGCGACAACGACGCCCCGGCCGCGCTGCACGGGGCCATCGCCGCGCTCCAGCAGCTGTACCCGAACCACATCTGGAAGGAAGACCAGATGGTGTTTCCGATGGCCGAGCGCCTGTTCACCCCGGCGGAGCTGGACGCGCTGAACGCGCGCTTCGAGCAGGCGGAAATCGAGCTGGGGCAGGACCACGACCGCTACGTGGCCTTTGCCGAGGAGATGGCCGCGCTGCTCGGGCAGACGCCGCGCAGGCATGAATGACCGGTATGGGGTCGCGCTGCAGCAAAGGCGCTCCTACGGCCCGAAATGCACGCCGTACTGATGCCGGCCGACATTCGCGTCAAGCGCATCTATGAGCCTGCGCACGCCGACGATGGCGCGCGTGTGCTGGTGGATCGCCTGTGGCCACGTGGGGTGCGCAAGGAGGCAGCGGCGCTCACACGGTGGCATCGAGCCGCCGCGCCGAGTGCTGCGCTACGACGATGGTTCGGCCACGACCCAGCGCGATGGGAGGCATTTTGCGCCCGCTACCGCGCCGAGCTCGACGCCAATACCGATGCACTCACGCCGCTGCGCGAGTTGACCGATACAGGTCCGCTCACGCTGCTGTACGGCGCCCGCGACGATGTGCACAACCATGCCATCGTGCTGGCGGAATACCTGCGTGAACACATGGAGACAGAGGAAGGACCATGAAAAGCTCACTGCACCGCCCTGTGTGTGACTTGCTTGGCTGCCGCTATCCGCTGGTATTGGCCGGTATGGGTGGCGTGGCACGCGCGGAGCTGGTGACGGCCGTGAGTCGCGCCGGCGGCTTCGGCTTTCTCGGCATGGTGCGGGAACCGGTGACGCGCATCCGCGCGGAGGTCGCGGCCGTACGCGCGGCCGGGGTCGAGCACTTTGGCGTGAACCTGATCCCGGCGGGCACCGACCCGGCGCTGCTGGAGGCGCAGATCGAGACACTGATCGCGCTCGCCGTGCCGGTTGTGGGGTTGTTCTGGGACGTACCCGCAGCGCTCATCGGGCGGTTGCGCACAGCGGGCCTGCGCATTGTCTGCCAAGTGGGCTCCGTCAAAGAGGGATGTGCCGCAGAGCTTGCTGGCGCCGATGTGCTGATCGCTCAAGGTGTCGAGGCCGGCGGGCACGTGCGCGGCGATCAGCCGCTGCACGCGCTGCTCGGCGATCTGGTGCCGATGACAAATGCACCCGTGCTGGCAGCGGGCGGGCTTAGTGACGGCGCGGATGTGGCCACCGTGCTTGCGCTCGGCGCGCAGGGCGCTGTGTTCGGTACGGCGCTGATCCCAACGCCGGAGAGTTTTGCCCACGATTTCCATAAGCAGCGACTCATCACCGCCAGTGCCGCCGATACGCTACTCACCGAGGATTTTCACATCAACTGGCCAGAGGGCGCCAAGGTCCGGGTGTTGCCCAACAGCGTCACCCGCGGTGAACACGGTGATCCCCGTTCCGGCCCACCGACGGTCATCGGTGAGGACGACGGGCGGCCGATCTATCGCTTCAGCACCGACTCACCGCTGCGCTCAACAGCGGGCGATCTCGAGGCCATGGCGCTGTATGCCGGGATGGGTATCGACCGCATCGATTCCATCATGGGCGCAGCCGAACGGGTTGGGCGGATCGCCGCGGAGGCCGAGGCCCTGCTGGCAGTCGACGCAAGTCCGCCAGCCGGATCGGGGCGCATGAGTTCATCTCCCCCGCAGCGTCCGAGCCGCGTCGCGCAGGAGGCGCTGATCGCGACTCTGAACGAACTGCTGGAGGCTGAACGCGCCGGTGCGCGCGTCGCGCTGCAGACGCTCAAGGAGGCGCCCGCCACGCTTCTGTCACTGATGCGCACCATCCAGCACGATGAGGCGCGCTGGTGTGCCTTGCTCGTCCAGGCCATCCAACATCTCGGCGGCAAGCCATCGCGCCGGACCGGAAGCTTCTACGCCAAAGCGATGGCTATCGAGGACTTGCCGGCACGGCTAGTTTTCCTGAATCACGGCCAACGCTGGGTGCTGCGGCGGCTGCGGGCGATCCTGCCTCAGGTAGACGATCCCCATTTACAGGCCGGACTTCAGGCCATGCGCACCGCACATGAGGATAATGTTGAACGCCTCGCAGCCCGGATTGACGCGCAAAACGCCGATTAGACGGCTGCCTGATGCCGACGCAAGATCGGGTCGCGATACGCTGTCTTGATGCAACGACGAAGCTGATCAGCTTGGCTCGCCAGTCCGTCGTCTCCCGCCGCGGTATTCGCTTCGCGTCAGAACCTCCAGTCGGTTCTGCCTGAGCACTGAAGCAGCAGCACGGAAACGTGAGATGACGATGCTCCGCGCAGGTCAATCAACCGATTCCGCCACGCCATGGCGTAGCAGCCGACGGAACCCGTAAACTCCGCCGACCGTGATCGGGCCGTGTCGCCGATCCCGAGAGCCGAAGCAATGTCGGAGCGCGCTGCCCTTCCCCTTGGAGGGCGAAGTTCGCCCGATTGGACGATCCGTACCGGGGATCAGTGTCACGTGTTCCAAGAGCACGTCGATACATGACTGACTTTCCAAGAGTCTTGGCCAAGCCGGGGTGGTTGACCGCTCGACGAAGCGATGAAGGAGACCGGCTGAACCACCCAGAGAAATGCAACAGAGTTGTGATGTTTGGCCGATCGTGTTGAACTGTGTGCATGGGAAGAATCAACCGAAGTGCTGAAGATGCGCTAGCCATGATCCGCAAGATGGGATTGCGCGCCACCGCGGCACGGGTCACCGTGCTGGACGTGTTGCTGTCGGCCGACCATGCACTCTCCCATAGCGAAATCGAACGCGCCGTTGAAACAACGCACGACGTGGTAGAGCGTGTGACCCTTTACAGGGTCCTGGATTGGTTGGTAACGCAAAAGCTTGCCCATAAAGTCGTTGGTGCGGATCGGGTTTGGCGTTTCAATGCGACCCCCACCGCCGATCATGCACATTTCAACTGTACGCGCTGCGGCCAGATTTACTGCCTGGAGAATCTGACGCCCGCTGTCGCTCTGACCCTGCCTGAAGGCTTCAGCCTGCAACATGCCGATGTCGCGGTACAGGGGCTCTGTCCCCACTGCAGCCGCTGACTTCAGATTCGTTAGCCTCCAGCGCCATTCCACTTTTAATGCAACAGAGTTGCATTACTTTTCGTCCCGCGTAAAATGCAACCATGTTGCATTCTTTGCGGTAGGCATCCCGGTGACAGCGTTACGGTCACACCGATCGGCCCACTGTCGAGTGGATTCACTCGACGCGTTTGGCCGTATTCATTCTCCCGAGTCGTCGCTCGTGATCTGGGATCGCCCGGTGTTGGCCGCCATTGGCCTTGAACTGGAGATCGTGGGGGCCGACGCATTTCCCGACGTGCGGGCGCGCGTCCATTCCGGGAAGGCCCGCGACGGGCTCGCGGCGCTGATTTCGGCGCAGGGTTATGACGCGCTATCCGCGTTCCCCGGCTGGCTCGACGATATGACCAGGCTGTCGGAAGTGTTTTTCGATTTCGCCGGCCACCGGCCTGTCACGGTGCGCCTGGAGACGCTGGCACGCACCGGCTGTCCCCGTTTCCATGTGGATCATTCGTACTTGCGCTTGGTATGCACCTATCGCGGACCGGGTACCGAGTGGCTGGACGATGCACAGGTGGATCGTGCGGCGCAGGCGAGCGGAGCGCCGAACGAAGCGATCGTTCGCTTTGGCTATCCCCGCTGCATGCCGACGTTTGCCGTCGGCCTGATGAAAGGTTGCGGCTATCCCGGTTGTGCCGATGCCGGCCTGGTACACCGTTCACCGGCGGTTGAACCGGGCGATCCGGCTCGTGTGCTGTTTTGCTTGGACTGTTGATGAACAAGAGAACGTGTGTGGAGCAACGACCATGAAACAACTGCCGGTCACGGTACTATCCGGATTTCTCGGTGCGGGAAAAACCACGCTGTTAAATCACATCCTCCATAATCGCGAGGGCCGGCGCGTTGCGGTCATCGTCAACGATATGTCGGAGGTCAACATCGACGCCAAGCTGGTCAACAGTGAAGTGCGGCTCAACCGGTCCGAGGAAAGACTGGTGGAGATGAGCAACGGCTGCATCTGCTGCACCCTGCGCGAAGATCTGTTGAAAGAAGTCGCGGTGCTCGCCAAGGAAGGCTGCTTTGACTACCTGGTAATCGAATCCACGGGCATATCCGAACCGCTGCCGGTTGCCGAGACATTCACATTCCGGGACGAGCAAGGTGTCAGCCTTTCAGATGTCGCTCGTCTCGACACACTGGTCACCGTTGTCGACGCTGTCAACTTCGCCGGGGACTTGGATCAGGCCGATAGTCTGCAGTCACGCGGCGAGTCGCTGGGCGAGGAAGACCAGCGCACGGTGGCAGACTTGCTGATCGACCAGGTGGAGTTTGCCGACGTCATCATCGTCAACAAGATCGACTTGATCAGCCAGGCTGAGCGCGAACGCCTGACGCATGCCCTGCGGCAAGTCAACCGCGATGCCGAGATTGTTCCCGCCTGCTTCGGTCAGGTCTCGCTCGACCGGATTATCGGAACCGGCCGGTTCAGTTTCGAAAAAGCTGCAAAAGCACCGGGCTGGCTCCGGGAGATGCGCGGCGAACACACGCCGGAAACCGAGGCATACGGGATCACGAGTTTCGTCTATCGGGCCCGGCGGCCTTTCCATCCCTTGCGATTCCACCAGGCCCTGCAGCAGGACTGGGAAGGTAACTTGCTTCGCTCAAAAGGGTATTTCTGGCTGGCAAGCCGTCATGACATCGCCGGAACCTGGTCGCAGGCGGGCGGTATCGTTCGCCACGGTCCAGCGGGTTACTGGTGGAGCGCCGTGCCACGTGCGGATTGGCCACAGGATGAATCCGTGATCGCCAACATCCAGTCCGAATTTTCCGGTGACTACGGCGATCGGCGTCAGGAGATCGTGTTTATCGGTCAGTACCTCAATCCCGGCGCGATTGAACGGAGTCTTGACGCCTGTCTGCTGGATGATGAGGAATACGCGCAAGGCCCCGCAGCCTGGCAGGCGTATCCCGATCCGCTTCCAAACTGGGTGGAGACCTGAGATGCAACGGCCATTGGATCTGCTCGCCATCTCGATTTCCGGCCTGTGCGCGGTGCATTGCCTGCTGATGCCGCTGGTCCTGATCATATCGCCGGTGCTGTCCGGCAGTTTGTTCGCAGGCGAGGACTTTCATCAGTTGCTGCTTTGGGTCATCCTGCCGACCAGCGGATTTGCCCTGTGGCTGGGTTGTCGGCGACACAAGGACAGACCGGTATTGCTGTTCGGTGTGGCCGGATTGTCGTTGTTGCTGCTGGCGGCTTTTCTGGGACATCGCTGGTTTGGCGAATGGGGGGAGCGCTTGCTGACCGTGCTCGGCGGGGCCATCATGGCCAGCGGGCATGTGCGGAACTACCGCTTGTGCCGGCGCGACCATTGTGCTGCCCAAACCCCGTCAATGCTTGCAAACCCCTGCTTCCATTCGGCCCTACCGCAGGTTCCGCCGCGACCTGTCTCGGAGATTCGTCATGACCGTACTGAAGCCGATTCTCGTACTGCTGTTGGCCACCAGCGGTCCTCTGGCGCTCGCGGATGAACAACGTCAACACGGTGCCCATGCGCATGGCGTTGGCCGACTCGATGTTGCGCAGGAGGGCACCACGCTGCATATCGAGCTCCACAGCCCGGCGGTGAATATCGTGGGCTTTGAGCACGCGCCGCGTAGCAAGGAAGATCATCACACCCGGGAAAGCGCATTGGCGCGGCTCAAGGATGGCGCTGCCCTCTTCGCGTTGCCAGAGGCGGCTGGTTGCCATCTGGTTCATGCCGATGCGCGTACACCGCGGATGGACGAAGCCCGCCATGACGACGAACACCACGAAGCGCATGCACCCCACCCCGAGCAAGAACAACGGCATGAGGAGACGCACTCGGATATCATCGCGAGCTGGCGTTTCGACTGTGCGCATCCCGAAGCACTGGATCGGGTCAAGGTCGGCGTGTTCGCAGCCTTTCCCCAGACCGAGCGGCTTCACGTCCAGTTCATCACTGAAAAACGCCAAGGCGCCGCCGAACTGCGCGCATCGCGACCGGAACTGCACTTTTGAATCAGGAACGCAGGGACGCTGCCCAGAGCCTGTCTGCAGTGGACAGGGCCGTCGATATCCGCCATCTGTCATTCCGCTGGCAGCGGCAGGCGCCTATCGCTCTGGCGTTGGATCGCCTTAGTATCGGAAAAGGCGAACGTGTTTTCATCGAGGGTCCCAGCGGTAGCGGCAAGAGCACGCTGCTGAGCCTGCTGGCCGGTGTCACCGTGCCGCAGCAGGGCGAGCTCACGGTCCTGGGCCGGCGGCTGGATCAGCTGGCCGGCGCGCAACGGGATCACTTCCGGGCGCACCACATTGGTTACGTTTTCCAGATGTTCAACCTGATCCCGTATCTGTCGATGGTCGACAATGTCGTGTTGCCCTGTCGCTTCTCCAAAGCGCGTCATGACAAGGCCGTGCAACGTTCACGCTCACTGAAGTCGGAAGCCATGCGCCTGCTTGAACATCTGGATATGGCGCAGGCGGATTTGCTGCACCGTCCGGTGACGGCGCTCAGTGTCGGGCAGCAACAGCGCGTGGCAGCCGCGCGTGCACTGATGGGTGAGCCCGAACTGCTGATCGCCGACGAACCGACGTCTTCGCTGGACGCGAATCGTCGAGAGGCGTTTGTCTGCCTGCTGTTCCAGGAGTGCGAACAAGCTGGTTCCACCGTCGTTTTCGTGAGTCACGACACATCGCTGGAAGGTTTGTTCGATCGCACCATCCGGCTTGCCGAACTCAATACGGCGGGTGAATCGCGTGCGCGAGCGGATTGACGACCATGCCCATCGTGCGCCTTGCCTGGAAGAGTTTGCTCAACCGCCGCCTGACTGCCGGCCTGACCCTGTTGTCGATCGCGCTCAGCGTGACCCTGCTGATCGGAGTGGAACGCGTGCGCGTGGAGACGCGCGAGAGTTTCGCTCACACGATTTCAGGGACCGACCTGATCGTCGGGGCGCGTTCAGGTGGCGTACAGTTGTTGCTGTACGCCGTGTTCCGCATCGGCAACGCCACGAACAACATATCCTGGAAAAGTTACCAGGATATCGCCGCGCTGCCGAATGTGGCCTGGAGTCTACCGATCTCGCTCGGAGACTCGCATCGCGGATATCGGGTTATGGGTACCACCGAGGATTACTTCCGCCAGTACCGCTATGCTCGTGACCGCGGCCTGACATTCGATCAGGGCCACGCTTTCGATGATCTGTACGATACCGTGCTTGGTGCCGAGGTCGCCGAGGCGCTGGGCTATCAGCTCGGCGATTCGGTGGTGATCGCGCACGGCGCCAACGACGTCCGTTTCGCGCGCCACGAAGACAAGCCATTCAGGGTCGCCGGTGTTCTCAAGCGGACCGGGACACCGGTGGATCGTACCGTGCATGTGAGTCTTGAGGCCATTGAAGCGATTCACATCGACTGGCGCGGCGGTGCGCCGTTGCCCGGCCTGTCGACTTCCGCCGAAAAGGCACGCCACAAGGACCTGACCCCCAGGGCGATTACCGCGGCCCTGGTTGGCCTCGAGTCCAAAATCGCCACGTTTCAGGTACAGCGCACGATCAATGACTACGCGGAGGAACCGCTGACCGCCATCCTTCCGGGAGTGGCGCTCAGCGAATTGTGGGGCATCACCGCCATCGCGGAAAATGCCCTGCTGATCGTCTCCGGCTTCGTGGTGGTGGTCGGCCTGTTCGGGATGCTTACGGCGCTTTTTACCGGTCTCAACGAACGCCGTCGTGAAATGGCGATCTTGCGCTCGGTTGGCGCCCGCCCTATGCATGTATTCGCGCTGATCATGGGCGAGGCCGCGGCGCTCACTTTGGCGGGCATCGGGGTGGGGCTGGGCCTGCTGTATGGTCTGTTGGCGGTAGCCCGGCCCATCATCGAAGCCCGGTACGGAATCCACATCTCGCTCGGCGGCTTGAGCCGGCACGAACTGCGGCTGCTCGGTATCGTGGTGCTGGCGGGCCTGGTGGCGGGCATGCTCCCCGCCTATCGTGCCTACAAGCTATCGCTTGCCGATGGCCTGTCGATTCGGATCTGATTGGAGAGTGGACAATGCAACGACGTCGGCTGATGCGCATCTTCATGGCGCTGAATCTGTACGGGCTGCTGGCGGCTTGTGACGGAAACAACCCGGAGACCACCCGGCCGGTTGCTGAAACAACGGCGCAGGACCCCGTGACGGTCGCGAGGCAAGCCGATGTGACCGCGCCAACGGCTCGCGAACCCATCGAACTTGATTGGGACGCGTTGATCCCGGCGGACTGGCAGTTGGACAAACTGATGGACGAATTCGATGCCGAAGATCTCAGTGATGATGATCCCCGCGCTCAGGAGTTGCTGGAAAAGCTCAAGACATTCTGGCGAGAAGCACCAGTGGTCGAAGACCACGACGGCAAGTTCGTCAAGCTGCCGGGGTTTGTCGTCCCTCTTGAAACGGATGCCAAGTCCATACGGGAATTTCTGCTGGTCCCGTACTATGGCGCCTGCATTCATACCCCGCCGCCGCCCGCCAATCAGACCGTATATGTCGTAACCGATATAGGGCATGCCTACGAGGGGCAGCTGTTCGACACCGTCTGGGTGACCGGGGTGCTCAAAGTGGACAAGCTCTCAAGCAAGCTTGGCGATGCGGGATATCGGATTGAGGCTCGTTTTGTCGAGCCGTATCAATAAGATGCCGATTCACGATGAAGACTAGCCTACGGCTGATACCGGCCTTTGGCATTCGATGCAGGTTCCACGACCGGTTCAGTGCGGCGCTGCGTCGCCTACCCACTTTGCGAGACTGGCGGCCCGAAGGAATGATGCGCTTTTGCCATGGGCGTTGATCGTCGATGTCGATGCTCGGACTCATCCCAGTGTGTGATTGATTGACACAATGAGCGAAATTTGGGATGATCTCGGGCTGTTTCGGCCTTTCTCTGGCCAGGCTCTTCTGATCGTTTCGGGCCGTTAGCTCAATGGTAGAGCAGCTGACTCTTAATCAGTAGGTTCGGGGTTCGAGTCCCTGACGGCCCACCATATCCCACTGCTACACTGCGGCGTTTGGCCTCCCCGCCAAACGGCGTTTGGTCGCGCCGGCGTTTGCCGCGCGGCCCGTTCGGCGCCCTCAGGCGAGGGTGCGCCCCAGATCCTGCATCAGGTCATCGACGGACTCCAGCCCAACGGACAGGCGCAGCAGGCCGTCGCCGATTCCCGCGGCGTGCCGATCCTCGGGGCTGAGCCGCCCGTGGGTGGTGGTTGCCGGGTGAGTAATGGTGGTCTTGGTGTCGCCCAGATTGGCGGTGATGGAAATCAGCCGGGTGGCGTCGATCAGCCGCCAGGCAGCGGCCTGCCCTCCGCTCAATGAGAAGGAGACGATGCCGCCGAAATCCGACTGCTGCGCTGCGGCCAGATGGTGCTGCGGGTGATCGGGCAAGCCCGGGTAGTGCACACGCGCAACGCCGGGCTGCTGCTGTAGCCAGCGCGCCAGGACCAGTGCGTTTTCACTGTGGGCGCGCATGCGCAGGGCCAGCGTTTCGAGCCCTTTCAGAAAGACCCAGGCATTGAATGGACTCAACGTGGGTCCGGCCGTACGCAGGAAGCCGAAGATGTCCCTGCCGACCGTTTCGGCATCCCCGACCACCGCGCCGCCCATGCAGCGTCCCTGCCCGTCGAGGTACTTGGTCGCGGAATGGATCACGATATCGGCACCCAGCGCCAATGGGCGCTGCAGTGCGGGCGTGCAGAAACAGTTGTCCACGATCAGGCGGGCGTCGGCCGCATGGGCCATCGCGGCAAGTTTTTGAATATCCACAACTTCGGTCAGGGGATTGGTGGGGGTTTCCACGATCAACAGCCGCGTGCGCCCGGCCTCGATCGCCTCGGCCCAAGCGGCATAGTCGGTAGCCGGTACGAAACGGACTGCAACCCCGAAGCGGGTCAGGTACTGGTTCAGCAGGCTGGTGGTCGTGCCGAACAGCCCCTGCGCGGCAACGACCTGATCTCCCTGGCGTAGCAGGGCCATGCACACCGAGAGAATCGCCGACATTCCAGAACTGGTGGCGACGCAGGATTCGCCGCCCTCCAGCGCTGCCAGCCGGCGTTCGAACATGCGCACCGTGGGATTGGTGAAGCGGCTGTAGATATTACCGGGGCGCTCGCCCGAAAACCGGGCCGCTGCCTCCTCCGCGCTCTCGAAGACGAAACTGGAGGTGGCGTAGATGGCCTCGGCGTGCTCGCCCTGGGCGCTGCGCTCGATACCCGCGCGGATAGCGCGTGTCTCGAAGGCGAATTCGTCCAGATCGTGTTCATCCATCGACTCAGATCCCGTTGTAGATTTCGATCACCGGAAAATCGCTACCCGGCGCATTCCCCTTGGCCCCGTCGGAACGCCGCATCGCCAGGCTGTCGAGATAGGCGGGCGTGACATCACCAGTGACATATTCACCCGAAAAGCAGGAACTGTCGAAACGATCGATGCGCTCACCGTCCTTTTCCCAGCGCACGGCGCGCTCCAGATCAGTCAGATCCTGATAAATGAGCCGATCGGCGCCGATGGCCCGGCAAATCTCCTCTTCGGTGCGACCATAGCCGACGAGCTCGGAAGACACCGGCATGTCGATACCGTACACGTTCGGATACCGAACCGGGGGCGCCGCGGAGGCAAAGTAGACTTTCCGGGCGCCTGCTTCTCGGGCCATTTCGATGATCTGGCCCGAGGTGGTGCCGCGTACGATGGAATCATCCACCAAGAGGACGTTCTTGCCGCGAAACTCCAGATCGATCGCGTTGAGCTTCTGGCGGACCGATTTCTTACGCAGCTGCTGGCCCGGCATGATGAAGGTGCGCCCGATGTAGCGGTTCTTCATGAAACCTTCGCGGTATTTCACGTTCAGGTGGTGCGCCAGCTGCACCGCCACCGTCCGGCTGGTGTCGGGAATCGGAATCACCACATCGATATCCCGGTCATGCCATTCACGCTCGATCTTCTTGGCCAGATAGTCGCCCATGCGCAAACGCGCCTTGTAGACCGAGACGTTCTCGATGATCGAATCGGGCCGCGCGAAATAGACGTATTCGAAGATGCAGGGCGAATGCAGGGTATCTTCGGCGCAGACCTTGCGATGAATCTGCCCGTTGAGGTCGATGAATACCGCTTCCCCCGGCATGACGTCAGCGACCGGTTCGAAGCCGAGCACCTTCAGTGCCACGCTTTCCGAGGCGATCATGTAACTGGTGCCCTTGGGCGTTTCGCGCCGCCCGTAGATCAGCGGCCGAATCCCGAAGGGATCACGAAAACCGACGATGCCATAGCCGGTGATCATGGCCACGACGGCATAGGCGCCACGGCAACGGCGATGCACTCCGGCCACAGCGGTAAAGATATCCTCAGGCTGAATGCGGATCTTGCCCTGCCCCTGCAGTTCGTGGGCGAACACGTTGAGCAACACCTCCGAGTCCGACGAGGTGTTGATGTGACGCATGTCCTGTTCGAACAATTCCCGCTTGAGCACCTCGGCATTGGTGAGATTGCCATTATGGGAAAGCGAAATCCCGAAGGGGGAATTGACATAGAACGGCTGCGCTTCGGCCGCGGTGGCGCAACCGGCCGTGGGATAGCGGGTATGGCCGATGCCCATGTTGCCCAGCAGGCCGTACATGTGCTGTGCCTGGAAAATATCGCGCACCAGACCATTGTCCTTGCGCAGATAGAGGCGATCACCATCGCAGGTCATGATGCCCGCGGCGTCCTGTCCCCGGTGCTGAAGCACCGTCAAGGCATCGTATAGATCCTGGTTCACTGGCGCTTGGCCAACGATGCCGACTACACCGCACATAATCTTCAATCCTCGGAACTGTGAAGCAACAATGTCGTTACCGGGTATCGGCTTCGGACAGGAAATCAGTGTGCGCATCCATGGGAAGCTTTTCCCGCAGCTGCGTTGCCAAGGGCAAGAAATAGGGAATCAGTCGCGATTGGAGCCACCAGTCGCCTCGCGGCAGGCTGGTGAGTTGAGCCAGCAGGATGGCGACCGTGATCAGGGCGGTCGCTCGAAATGCGCCGAAGCCCATGCCCAGCAGGCGATCCATGCCGCTCAATCCCAGACGCCGCACGCTTTGCGACAGCAGGCGATTGAGGATACCGCCCAGTATGAGCACCAGCACGAAGACCACAACCCCGGCCAGGACCCGGCGCGCGGTCTCATGGGCGATCAACCAGGACAGATACGGCGCAGCTGGCTCAGAGCCCCAGTAGCCGGCAGCAGCGGCAGCAATCCAGGTGGCCAACGACACGCTCTCCTGAACCAAGCCGCGCAGAAAGGCCACACCCAGAGAGACCGCCAGGACCACCAGGATAAACGCATCGATCGGATTCAGCATCGCCACCTTTTCAGGGAATCGTACAGACCGCCATCACGGATTCGGCACGACCCGACCGTTCAAGCCCATGGATTGCTCGATGCGCGCGCGTAGCGCCTCGGCTTCCTCCCGCCGGGCCATATGGCCCACGCGAACCCGATACAACGTTCGCCCATTGAGTACCAGCGTGCTCACCTGGGCACCGTGTTGATGTTGTCGCAAGCGCGCCGCCAGACTCTGGGCATTTTGCAGATCTCCGAAACTGCCCACCTGGACGGACCATCCCGCACCCTTGGTGGCCGCCGGGGCGCGGCTCACGGACGGCGCCGAAGATGACGCCGCTCTGGGAATATCAGAAGCGCGCGGCGGTGCTGATCGGTTCGAGGCGGCGACCTCATCGGCCGGCCGTGCGGGTTCGACTGGTGCGGAGACCGGCTGGGCCGTATCGGTCACGGCCTCTGCCGTCCCATCCGGCTGCCGCTCGGCCGGCGCCAACCGGGCCAACTCAGGGGGCGCCCCCTCTGCAGGCCTGCTCCCTTCGGACGGAACCGTTTCACGCAACGGCGGCGGTGCGAGATCAATCGTTCGCATCTCGCGCTCCGGATCCTCCGCGGCCACGAAGGTGGTTTCCGCCCCTTCTTCGGGATTCTGATCCAGAATCCAGGGCAACAGCAGCATGGCGCCAAGCCACAATACCGCCGCCCCAGCCAACCGCCGCTTCAGGACCGGATCCATCATGATTCTCCCTGCCTGATCATGGACGCGCATCCACAACCGCCTATTATACGGGCGCGGGACTCGCAAGAGCCACGGTCAGGAACGAGCCGGTTACCACCACGCGATCCGTTGGCCCGCTGTCCGCCAGTGCCTGCGTACGCGCCTCTGACGGGGTCGCGAACTCAGTCACCGGTGCATGCGGCGCGAGCGCCCGTACCAGGGCCGCCAGCGCCACGGCCGTATTGCCCCGGGACCCGGGAAGGTCCGTCACATACCAGACATCGGTCTGGGGCCGCAGGGTTTCGATCATGGCTGAGGCGTCCTTGTCCTGGAGGACACCCAGAATCGTGCGCCGCGTTCCGGCAACGGGTATCGTGGCCAGGTGCGCCGCCAAGGCCGCTGTGCCGGCCGGATTGTGAGCAACGTCGTACCATTGCGTGACCGGACCGGCGCGACGTTCCAGCCGCCCGGGAAGTCGCGCGTGGGTCAACCCGTCGACCACCGAGCGCCGATCCGGCTGGAGTCCCGATGGCAGCAAGGCCAGCACGGCCAAGGCGCCTGCCGCATTTGCGTACTGATGTTCACCCGGTAAGGCCGGGGGCGGCAGATCGCTCCAGCAGACCGTGGCGCTGAGGAAATCCCAGCGACGGGCCTCGCGCCGCAAGACTCGATAATCTGAGCCTGCACACCATCGCGGTGAGCCCAGCCCATGCTGCAGCAGTCCGAGCGGTGGCTCCGGGTCGGTGCAGACCAGCGGCCGGGTCGCCCGGCTGATGCCGGCTTTTTCCCGACCGATGGCGTCTCGATTCGGGCCCAGCCAGTCCATATGGTCGAGCGCAATCGGCGTAATGAGCGCGACATCGGGATCCATCACGTTGACGGCATCCAGGCGCCCACCCAGGCCGACCTCGAGCAGCGCCACTTCGAGATCGGTGCGGGCGAATAGATCCAGCGCCGCCAGTGTGCCGAACTCGAAATAGCTCAGGCTGACTCCGTCGCGTGCCTGTTCGACCCGCTCGAACGCCGCGCACAGCGCCGCATCGTCTACTGGATGGCCATTCAGCCGGACCCGCTCGTTGTAGCGCCACAAATGGGGAGAGGTATAGCTCCCGACTCGCCGCCCCGCAGCCACGAGAATGGCCTCGAGAAAGGCTACGCTGGAGCCCTTGCCGTTGGTCCCGGCCACGGTAATGACCGAAGGCGCCGGTCGTGGCGCACCCATGGCCGCATAGACCGCCCGGATTCGCCCCAGTCCGAGGTCGATCTCGCGCGGATGCAGCTGTTCGAGATGCGCCAGCCATTGCGCCAGCGTGCGTGCCTCGGGAGTTGCGCTCACTCGGTTGGGGCGGCCGGCATCCCCATCAGGACGCGCAGTAGCGTAGCGAGGCGATCACGCATCTGACGCCGATCGAGGATGAAATCCACGGTACCGTGTTCGAGCAGAAACTCACTGCGCTGGAATCCTTCGGGCAGAGTCTGACCGACCGTCTGCTGAATCACACGCGGGCCCGCGAAACCGATCAGGGCGCGCGGTTCTGCCACATTGACATCCCCCAGCATGGCGAGCGACGCCGACACGCCGCCGGTAGTGGGATGGGTCAACACCGAGACATAGGGCAGTCGGGCAGCCGACAGCTCGGCCAGCGCAGCGCTGGTCTTGGCCATCTGCATCAAGGAAAACAGGTTTTCCTGCATGCGCGCCCCACCACTCGCGGAAAAACAGACCAGTGGCGCCCGGTCGGCGAGACTTTGGCGAACTGCGCGGGCGAATTTCTCGCCGACGACGGCGCCCATGGAGCCAGCCATGAACCGAAAATCGAAGGCAGCCGTGACGACCGGCAGATGCTTGAGCAGGCCTTTCATGACCAAAAGTGCGTCCTTTTCGCCGCTCGACTTCTGCGCCTGCGTCAAACGATCCTTGTATTTTTTACTGTCCCGAAATTTCAGGGCATCGACTGGCTCGATGCCGGCAAACAGTTCCACGGCCGAATCCGTGTCAAGGAACTGTGCCAGCCGGCGCCGCGGCTCGATGGGGCCATGATGTCCACACTTGGGGCAGACCTCCAGATTACGCTCGAGCTCGGGGCGATACAGCGTCGCCTCGCAAGCCTCGCAGCGATGCCATACGCCCTCGGGAACCGCGCGTTTCTGCTCTCCCTCGGTGCGAATGCGTGAGGGCATCAATTTGGTAAACCAGTTCATCGCTCATCCTCCAGGGCCGGCCGCGCCACCCCATCCATGGCCACACGCAAGGCCCGAACCTGGGCTTCAAGCTGATCCGGCAACGTCTCGGGTACACCGCCCGCGATCGTCTTGACCAGTGCACTGCCGACAACAACCGCATCGGCAATGGCCGCCATCTTCCCCGCCTGTTCGGGGCCCGAAATTCCGAAACCCACACCCACCGGGAGGCGCGTCAGGCCTCTCACGACGGCGAGACGATCGCCGACGGCGTCCATATCCAGGCTGGCCGCGCCCGTCACGCCCTTGAGTGATACGTAATAGACGAAGCCTTGTGCCTGATCACAGATCCAGGCCATGCGCCGGTCCGTCGTGGTCGGTGAAACCAGAAAAATGGGCGCCAACTGGGTCTCGCGCAGTGCCGGCAGCAATCCATCGCCTTCCTCGGGCGGCAGATCCACGGTCAATACGCCGTCCACGCCGGCACTTGCCGCGGCCTGGGCAAATGCATGGTAGCCCATGCGTTCGATGGGATTGAGGTAGCCCATGAGAACGACCGGCGTATGTGAATCTTTCTCGCGAAAGCGGCGCACGACATCGAGCACGCCCAGCAGCGTCATCCCCGAACGCAAGGCGCGATCGGCCGCCAGCTGAATGGCAACCCCATCGGCGACCGGATCGGAAAACGGCACGCCTAGTTCGATCACATCGGCGCCGCCGGCCACCAGGGCATGCATGAGTGCAACCGTGGTGTCGGCATCCGGATCGCCAGCCATGAGATAGGTGACCAGTGCCGCTCTACCCTGCTCGCGCAGGTCTGCAAAGCGGTGATCGATACGCAACGGCGCACGGCTCATAGCGCGATGCCCTCCCGCGCGGCGATGGTGGGAATGTCTTTGTCGCCTCGACCGGAGAGGTTGACGACGATGATCTGTTCGGGCGACATCCGCGCCGCGAGACGCTCGGCATACGCCAGCGCGTGCGAACTTTCCAGTGCGGGAATGATGCCTTCGGTACGCGTCAGTCGGTGGAAGGCTGCCAGCGCCTCTTCGTCATCGGCGTAGACATACTGTGCGCGCCCGCAATCCTTCAGCCAGCTGTGTTCCGGTCCGACGCCGGGATAATCAAGACCGGCGGAGATCGAATGCGCCTCCTGGATCTGGCCGTCCGCATTGTCGAGCAGATAGGTCCGGCTGCCGTGCAGCACGCCCGGCCGGCCCGCCGAGAGCGGTGCCGAGTGCTGTCCCGATTCCAGCCCATGGCCGGCCGCCTCGACACCGTAGAGCGCCACTTCTCGATCGTCCAGAAACGGATGAAACAGCCCCATGGCGTTGGAACCGCCGCCGACACAGGCGACCAGGGCGTCGGGTAGACGGCCTTCCAAGGCCAGCATCTGCTCACGGGTTTCACGGCCAATGATGCACTGGAAGTCGCGCACCATCATGGGATAGGGATGCGGTCCCGCGACCGAGCCGATGACATAGAAGGTATCGTCCACATGGGTGACCCAGTCGCGCATCGCCTCGTTCATGGCGTCCTTGAGCGTGCGGCTGCCGGACTCCACGGGCCGCACCTCGGCGCCCAAGAGCTTCATGCGATAGACGTTCGGCGCCTGGCGCTTGACATCCTCGGCACCCATGTAGACCACGCAGTCGAGCCCCAGCCGGGCCGCCACGGTCGCGGTCGCCACGCCATGCTGACCGGCGCCGGTTTCGGCGATGATGCGCCGCTTGCCCATGCGCTGGGCGAGCAGGATCTGGCCGACGGTGTTGTTCACCTTATGGGCCCCGGTATGGTTCAGATCCTCTCGTTTGAGGTAGATGCGGGCACCACCCACCTCGCCGGTCAAGCGTTCGGCCAGATACAGTGGCGAGGGTCGCCCCACGTAATGCGCCAGATCCACATCGAGTCGGCGGCGGAACTCGGCATCCAGCCCGATCTCGTGATAGGCCTCGGCCAGCGCCTCGAGCGCGGCCATCAAGGTCTCGGGGACGAAGCGCCCCCCATAGGGGCCGAAATGCCCCCGCGCGTCGGGAAGCGAATTTCCTGCACCATCAAGCTTCGGCATCGGCACGTCTGATCCTCTCCATAAATTCACGCATGCGCTGCGGATCCTTGATTCCGGGCGCGCACTCCACCCCGCTGCTCACATCCACTGCCCAAGGCCGTACCTGGCGAACGGCATCGGCGACATTCGTCGCGTCCAGTCCGCCCGCAAGAATCAGCGGCAACGGCCGCTCGGTAGGGATCTCCGCCCAGGCGAAACGAAGCCCCCGCCCCCCCGCCTCGCCGGGCGCATGGCTGTCCAGGAGCATCCCGCGCGCATGCGCATGGGAACGGGCTTGCGCCAGGACATCCGTCCCAGCACCGCCCATGCCCAATGCCTTGATGTAGGGCCGTTGGTGACGCTGGCAATCGGCCGGCGTCTCGACACCGTGAAATTGCAGCATATCCAGATCGATCTCGGCCAGCACGTCGTCGACAAAGGCCGGATCGGCATTCAGGAACAGGCCGACCACCGTCACGAAGGCCGGCACGCGATGGATCCACTGCGCCGCAGTCGTAGCCGCAAGATAGCGTGGGCTTTTCGGGTAAAACACCAACCCGATGGCATCCACCCCCAACTCCGCTGCCTGCAGGGCATCGTCGAGACGGGTAATGCCACAGATCTTGACCCGTGTACGGATCGCCACCTGGCCTCCCAAAAGTGGTGAGCTTACCAAATGCGCCGCCAAACCGGGACCGGCCCCGCTGCGCTGCCCATGCGCCTCGTCGGCCAGCCCACCAATCATGCGCGAATCTTCTGCCTTACGGACGCCTGATTCGGCGCGGCCAGAGGTAATCGATGCGCGCGGCCTCGATCCAGTTCTGGTACAACCCCTGCAGGGCAGCATCGCCGGTCGACTCGAGAGGAAGCGGCGCCCCGATCTCCAGGTGCGGGCGGCCGCCCTCGCGCCGGCATCCCACGGGGAGGACTATGGCGCCGGTCCATTGCGCCAGGCGCGCGATGCGTTCCGCGGCCGGCGCCGACTGGGGACTCTGATCCAGGGGATAATCCGCCAGGATCAGCACTGTCCCGCCGCGCTGCAATGCTCGGACAATGGCTTTGGGGTTACCGCCGTCGATCAGACAGCCGCCCGTCCGCTGGGCCAGACGCGCTACGGGACGACGAAACGCCGGATGCCGGAACAGACGCGCGACCAACTGGACCGGCACCCGTTCGGCCAGTGCACGCACCCCGGCGGGCAGATCGATGAAATGACCGGCGATCAGGATCACGGCGACGCCTTGACGCTGATACTGCACCAACTGTGGCCAACCGGTCACCGACGCCTTGTCGAGGATGCGCGCCGGTCTGCCCCACAGCGCCTCTACGAGACCGAACACCCCGGCCGCACGGCGATACAGATGGGCCTGCAGCAGGCGCGTGACATCGTGTCGCGCCAATGCGGGAAGTGCTTCGACCAACGTTTCGTGTATCACAGGATGGCGCGCTTCGGCGCTCTGCAGTACCGCGTTCAGCAGCCGGCTTCCGCCCCGCTGGGCCATCTCGGGCAAGCGGGCCAGCGCCCAACCGAGGCCGTCGATTGCCGCGGCGGTTACCGATTTCGGTGACCGCGCGCGATCCGCTGTATTGCGCTCAAGCAGGAAGGGGCGCCACATGCAGCGATTCAAGCGCCTGCTCGACCACCGGCCAGCCTGCCCCCGATCGACAACCGTTTTCACTCAGGTGTCGACGAAACGCTCGCGCGCCCGGCATTCCGTTGAACAGCCCCAGCAAAGGCCGCGTCAGCGCGCTGAGCGGCGTGCCGGCGCGTAGCGCTTCCTGGGCATACACGCCATAGGCCTCGATCACCGCGTGACGGCTCGGCGCCGGCCGCGGATCGCCGTAGAACATGGCGTCTACGCCGGCCAGGCAATACGGGCTGCCATAGACGGCCCGTCCCAGCATCACCCCGTCAAGGCCGGCACCCGCCGTGCGTGCGCTTTCGAGGTCAGTCAATCCGCCATTCAGGATGATTTCCAGATGGGGCATTGCCGATTTGAGATGATGAACCCGTTCGTACTGCAGCGGCGGTACCGTACGGTTTTCATGCGGGCTCAAACCCTTGAGCCATGCCTTGCGCGCATGGAGGATAAAGGTGCGGCAACCGGCGCTGGCCACGGTTTCGACGAAATGATGCAAATGAGCGTCATGATCGAGCTCGTCGATGCCGAGCCGGGTCTTGACCGTTACCGGGATGGTGACCGCCGCGGCCATGGCGGCCACGCACTCGGCCACCAGCGCCGGTTCGGCCATCAGGCAGGCGCCGAACCGTCCGCCCTGAACGCGATCGCTGGGACAACCCACGTTCAGATTAATTTCATCGTAGCCATAGTCCTCGGCTAGCCGCGCACATTGCGCCAATGCCGTCGGGTCACTGCCGCCGAGCTGAAGCGCCAAAGGATGCTGAATGGCGCTATAGCGCAGCCAGCGCTCAGGCTGCCCGCGCAACAGCGCAGGCGTGGTGATCATTTCGGTATACAACCACGCATGGCGGCTGATCAGCCGCATGAGATGACGCGCATGGCGATCGGTACAATCGAGCATGGGCGCTACACAGAACCGGCGGGTGCGAAGCAGACTCATTCGGCGATTTTATCAGGCCTGCAACCGGGCCGCGCGGGAACCTCGGGGGACGGTTATCGGTCTTTTGGACCCAAGCCGGTCGCCACAGGAAGCCAGACATCATGCAATTCAAAGACTACTACCGGATCCTGGGCGTCTCGCGCGAGGCAAGCGCCGACACCATCAAGGCAGCCTATCGTCGCCTGGCGCGGAAATATCACCCCGATGTCAGCCGCGAAACCGACGCCGAGTCCCGCTTCAAGGAAATCAACGAGGCCTACGAAGCGCTCAAGGATCCGGAAAAACGCGCAGTCTACGATCGGATCGCCACAGGCCATCATGCGGGCGAGCCCTTTCGTGCGCCGCCGGGATGGGACAGCGGACCCGGTTCCGCCCATGCGTCGAACGGCTTCAGCGATTTTTTCGATGCGCTGTTCCGGGGGTCACGGCAACGCGGCGGCGTCAAAGGGCAGCGCGGCGGCGACCAAGTCGCTGCCGTAACACTGACCCTCGAGGAAGCCTTCCGGGGTGGTTCCCGACAAGTGTCCATCACCGGTCCGCGCGGATTGCGCACTCTGAACGTCCAGATCCCGCCTGGGGTCACGCCCGGACAGCGGATCCGTCTTGCCGGACAGGGAGAAGTCGGCCTTTCCGGCGGGCCGGCCGGCGACCTTTACCTGACGGTGGAAATCGCCCATCACCGGTGGTTTCGACTGGATGGGCGGGATGTCTACCTCGACATTCCCCTCGCCCCTTGGGAGGCCGCGCTCGGGACGATGATCACCGTCCCGACACTGGGCGGTCCCGTGCAGGTGTCGATCACGCCCGGGAGTCAGAATGGTCAGCGCTTGCGTCTCAAGGGGCGCGGCTTTTCCGGCACGCCGACAGGCGATCAGTATCTGACGCTCAAAATTCACATTCCGCCGCTGTACTCGGAACGTGAAAAAGCCCTCTACGAAGAACTAGCCCGGGCAGCGACGGTGGACATCCGCAAGGATTGGCCGGTCTGAGCCGGCGCTGTCAACGGCCTGGTGAATCCAGAGCGGGTCCGAGCGCAGGCAAGGACCGGCTCACGCACCAATGAGCTGCGCTTCGATGTCCTGACGCAGCGTTGCATCCTCGGGCGGGGTCTGGGGCGCATACCGCGCTACCACGCCACCGGATGCATCGACAAGGAATTTCTCGAAATTCCAGCGGATGGGGCCGGGATGGCCCTGCTCCGGTGCGGTCAGCCATGCATACAGGGGATGGGCGCCGGCGCCGTTCACTTCAAGCTTCGCGCTCAGCGGAAAACTGACCCCGTAGTGCGTCTCGCAGAATGACCGGATCGCTTCGGCATCGCCCGGTTCCTGATCCATGAACTGGTTGCAGGGGCATCCGAGCACCACCAGCCCTCGATCCCGGTATTCCCGATACAGCGCTTCGAGCCCGGCATACTGAGGCGTCAACCCACAACGGCTGGCCACGTTCACGATCAACACGGGCTGCCCGTGAAAACGCGACAGCGGCAGCGCTTCGCCTTCCAGGCTCTGCACTGCAAACTGGTGAAATTCGTCCATGGCCATTCCTCCGTTGGTTTTCGGTGCCGGCGCGGCCCCCCGCCCGCCTCAGGCCGTCGCCTGCACGTCCGGCAGTCGCGCCGGCAATGCCCCCTTCAACTTGAATCGCAGTTCCCGCAGCAGCTTCTCGGTAGTTTCCCAATCAATGCAGGCATCGGTGACCGACACCCCGTAGGTCATGCGGCTGCGATCGGCAAGAATCTTCTGGTTTCCCCACCCGATGTTGCTCTCCAGCATCAGTCCCACAATCGACTGATTGCCTTCCAGGATCTGATTGGCGACGTTTTCGGCCACGAGCGTCTGCAATGCCGGATCTTTGTTGGAATTGGCGTGGCTGCAATCGATGACGATATTCTCAGGGAGCTTCGCCTCGCGCAACGCGCGTTCGCACAGGGCCACACTGACCGAATCGTAGTTTGGCTGGTGTCCACCCCGCAGCACGACATGGCCGTAGGGATTGCCGCGCGTGCGGATGATGGCGCTTTTGCCGTCGCGGTCGATGCCCAGAAAACTATGGGGACTGGAGACCGAATGCAGGGCGTTGATGGCCACGGTCAGACTGCCGTCAGTGCCGTTCTTGAACCCGACGGGCGTCGACAGGCCGCTGGCCATCTCGCGGTGGGTCTGCGATTCGGTGGTGCGTGCCCCGATGGCCGTCCAGGTGATCAGATCCGAGAGATACTGCGGGACGATCGGATCCAGCGCTTCGGTGCCCGATGGCAGGCCCATTTCCGCCAGATCGACCAACAGCCGGCGCGCGATGTGCAGGCCGTCCTCGATGTGGAAGGAATCGTCCAGATGCGGATCGTTGATCAGACCCTTCCAGCCCGTGGTGGTGCGCGGCTTTTCGAAATACACGCGCATCACGATGAGCAGGGTATCGCTCACCTCGCTGGCGAGCGCCAGCAAGCGGCGCGCATAGTCATGCGCCGCATCAACATCGTGGACCGAACACGGACCGATGACCACCAGCAACCGATGATCCTTGCGATCCAGGATCTGTCGGACGCTGCGGCGGCCCTCGAGCACCGTGCGCTCACCCGTCGCGCTCAGCGGGATCTCGGCCTTCAGCTGCCCTGGCGTGATGAGTACATCCTGCGCCACGACGTTGACATTGTTCAGCAATTCATCAGACATCCGATAACCCATTCATTAAAGGTCTTTGCCCGGAAAGGCACCTTTCACATGCCGATCGGTCCAACTGCCACACCGGGGTCATCATGCTCGTCCCGAGTAGGATAAACTCGTGCGACCCCTCATCATTGCGGCAGTCATGACCGAACAACATCACCTCAAACTGTTAACGTACAACATCCAGGTCGGTATCGAAACCAGTCGGTATCGCCATTATCTCACCCGCGCCTGGCGTTACGCCCTGCCGTTCCGCTCGCGGCGGGAGAACCTGAACCGTATCGCCCAGATCCTTGCACCCTATGACCTGGTTGCGCTACAGGAAACCGATGCCGGCAGCCTGCGCAGCAACTACGTCGACCAGGTCGCCTATCTGGCAGACCAGGCGGACTTCCCATTCTGGCATACGCGCATCAACCGCCGTCTCGGTCCCTGGGCACAGCACAGCATGGGCCTGCTCAGCCGCTACCGTCCGACCGAGGTGCGTGAAGTCAGCCTGCCCAGCCGGATCCCGGGCCGGGGTGCGCTGATCGCCCGCTTCGGCGAGGAGGCCGACGGGTTGTTGGTCGTGGTCGCCCACCTTTCGCTCGACCGGCGCACCCAGGCCCATCAGCTCGCCTTCCTTGGGAGTCTGATCGGCGACCAAACCCACGCCATCCTGATGGGCGACCTCAACTGTAGTTGGGATGCCATCCGCGCGCATGGTGCGCTCGCGGGATTGCGTGGCGCGCCCCATCCGCTGCCGAGCTACCCGAGCTGGCGGCCGACCCGCAGTCTGGATCACATTCTGGTCACGCCCAGCCTGGATATTCAGCACACCCAGGTCGTGAGCCATGTCACCTCGGACCATCTGCCGTTGGCCATGCATGTCGCGCTTCCGCGCGATCTGCGTCTGGCCGACGATCCGGCAGTCTGACCCGCACGAAGCAACGTGGTGGATCTCAGGGCCTACATCCGCCAGATCCCCGATTTCCCCCGGCCGGGGATCGTGTTCTACGACCTTGCGCCGCTCCTCGCCAGCCCGGATGCCTGGCCTGTTGCGCTCGGCCGCCTCACCCGAGGCGTGCTCGCCCATGCGCCGGACGTTTTGGTCGGGATCGAATCGCGCGGCTTCCTGCTCGCCGCACCCTTGGCGCTGAAGCTGGGTTGCGGATTCGTCATGGCACGCAAGCCGGGCAAGCTGCCCGGACCGTGCCTCGGTCATGACTACGCCCTCGAATATGGCAAGGACCGCCTTGAGATTCAGCAGGGTCTGCTTGCGCCGGGACAGCGCGTGCTCGTGGTCGACGATGTGCTGGCTACCGGCGGGACGCTCGCCGCTGCCTGCGCATTGGTGCGCCAGAGTGGCGCCCAGGTGGTGGCGGCAGCCACCCTGATCGAACTCGGTTTTCTGGCCGGACGCCAGCGCCTCGCGGTGCCCTATATCCACGTCATTGGCTACGACTAAGGGGCCATACCGGATACCCCGCAGCGGCGACTCCGCTCAAACGCCGTAATAAGCCCGGTACCAGGCGACGAAGCGGGTGATGCCCTCGCTCACCGGCGTGGACGGCTTGTAGCCGGTATCGCGCTGTAAGGGCGTGCAGTCCGCCCAGGTGTCAGGCACGTCCCCGGGCTGCATGGGCTGCAGGTCAAGGCGCGCCGATCGCCCCAGCGCGGCTTCCAGGGTGCGGATGTAGGTGATGAGATCGACCGGCTGGCCGTTGCCGATGTTGTAGAGACGATACGGCGCGCTGCTGGCCGCAGGGTCGGGACGCGCCGGATCGAATGCGGCATCGGACTGCGCCGGACGGTCGAGCACGCGCACGATGCCCTCGACCACATCGTCGATATAGGTGAAATCGCGCTTGTGGTGCCCGTGATTGAACACGGGAATGGCTTCACCAGCCAGAATGGCACGGGTGAAGCTGAACAGCGCCATGTCTGGCCGTCCCCAAGGCCCGTAGACGGTGAAAAATCGCAGGCCGGTGGTCGGAATACCGTACAAATGACTGTAGGCATGTGCCATGACCTCGTTGGCCTTCTTGGTCGCCCCATAGAGCGCGAGCGGGTGATCGGCCGCCGCCTCGGCTCGGAACGGCATGGCGGTGTTGCTGCCGTAGACCGAGCTGCTGGACGCATAAACCAGATGCACCACACCACGCACCCGGCAACCTTCCAGGATGTGTAGGAACCCCGTCAGATTGCTCTCCGCGTAGGCATGTGGATGGGTCAGGGAATAGCGCACGCCGGCCTGCGCCGCCAGATGCACCACCCGGTCGATCGACTCGTCTCGGAACAGCGCCTCCATCCCGGCGCGGTCGGCCAGGTCGAGCCTCTGAAACGTGAAACCTGGCCGTTCCCGGAGCTGCGCCAGGCGCGCCTCCTTGAGGCTGACCTCGTAGTAGTCGTTGACGTTGTCCAGCCCGATGACCGTCTCGCCACGCGCCAGCAGGCGCTCGGCCAGATGAAAACCGATGAAACCGGCCGCGCCGGTAACCAGAATCGCCATTTACAGATCCTTAGCTGAGTGGACGGCTGTCACAGGCCGGCGTTGTTGCGAGCAAAGACCCGCTCGGCGCGGTAGCTCGAACGCACCAACGGCCCGGCGACCACCTCGAGGAATCCCATCTCCAGACCCCAAGCCCGGTAGCGCGCGAAATCCTCGGGTGGCACATAGCGCTCGACCGGCAGGTGGTTGGCCGTGGGGCGCAGGTACTGGCCGAAGGTAACGATGTCCACATCGGCTGCCCGGGCATCGGCGAGCGTCTGCTCGATTTCGGCATCCGTTTCGCCCAGGCCCAACATCAGGCTGGTTTTGGTCAGCACCTCGGGCGCCGCGGCCTTGGCCATTTGCAAGACATCGAGCGTCTGCTCATACCCCGCCCGCGGATCGCGGACCGGATGCGTCAATCGGCGCACGGTTTCGAGGTTCTGGGCGTACACCTGAAGACCCGAAGTGGCCACTGCCGCTACGGCCGCCTGCCGTCCCCCGAAATCGGGGGTAAGCGCCTCGACGGCGGTCTCCGGACTGGCGGCGCGGATCGCGTGCACGCAGGCGGCATAGTGCGCCGCGCCCCCATCGGACAGATCGTCACGATCGACCGAGGTCAGGACGACATACTTGAGCCCCATGAGCCGGACCGCCTCGGCAGCATGGGCCGGCTCGTCCGCATCCAGGCGTCCCTGCGGATTACCCGTCGATACTGCGCAGAACCGGCAGGCACGAGTACACACGGCCCCCAGGATCATCAGCGTGGCCGTGCCGTGACTCCAGCATTCGGCGAGGTTGGGGCACAGCGATTCCTCACACACCGTCGCCAGACGGTTTTCGCGCACGATCTGCCGCACCTCGACATAGCGCCCGGCTCCGGGCACCGACACCCGCAACCACGGGGGTTTCTCCCCTCGAGCTACAGGGGTTCCGTTTCGTTGCACCTTGACGCCGTGCTTGATGGCGGTGACCCCATCCTGGGAGAACTTCTCACCGCTACGCACGGAAGCTTTGGCCGGAGGGGGGACTTCAGGCATGGAATGCTTCCTCGGAATATGCTTTGGCCGCGTCCAATGATATCAGGCCGAGGCTTGGCAAGCGGGTGACCCGCATCTCATAATGCCAAGCCTTGTCCGGTTGATAACGTCTTTATTCCAAAAATCTTATAACCTTACTTCGCGCCAAATACCCGTCGAGGAGCCTTCGGAATGGATTGGGCTGCGTGGATGACGCTTGCCATCGTTGCCGGCATGGTCGGAACGCTGATTTTTTCGCGCCTGGCTGCCGATGCGGTTTTCCTGGGGGCGGTTACCGTGCTGATGATCTCCGGCATCATTACGCCCAAGGAAGCCTTTTCCGGTTTCGGAAACGAAGGTCTGATCACCGTTGGCGTACTGTGCGTCGTGGCCGTGGCGCTCGAGGAAACCGGCGGCATCCACTGGCTGGTGCAGAACGTTCTCCGCAAACCCTTCTCGTTTCGCCATGCCCTCTGGCGCACTATGGCGCCGACTGCCGTATTCAGCGCATTTTTGAACAACACCCCCCAAGTCTCCATGATGATTCCGGCGATCAACAGCTGGGCCAAGAAGTTCAACCTGCCGGCATCCAAGCTGCTGCTTCCCATGAACTACGCCACCATCCTCGGCGGAACCTGCGCGCTGATCGGAACCAGCACGAATCTGGTGATCTCGAGCATGCTCATTGGTGAGAACATCCACCTCAGCTTGTTCAGCATCGCGCCGGTCGGCATTCCGGTCGCCATCGTTGGCATCCTTTTCCTGCTGTTCTTTACGGACCGCTTGCTGCCGGATCGACGCCCCACCATCAGCCAGCTTGCCGATCCACGCGAATACAGCGTTGAAATGCTGGTCGAAGCAGCTGGCCCGCTCGTGGGACAGACCATCGAGCAGGCGGGACTCCGTCATCTGCCCGGGCTTTATCTTGCGGAGATCGACCGCACCGGCCAGATTTTAGCGGCCGTCTCACCGCAGGAAACGCTTCAGGCCGGCGACCGGCTTCTGTTCGTCGGTATCGTCGATTCGGTGGTCGAACTTCAGAAGATCCATGGGCTGGTTCCCGCCACAGAACAGGTGTTCAAACTCGACGGCCCCCGATCGGGCCGTTGCCTGGTCGAGGCCGTTGTCTCGGGTCAGGGGCCGCTTTCCGGCAAGAGCATCCGCGATATCGGTTTTCGACGCCGCTACAATGCGGTCGTCATTGCCGTCGCGCGCAGTGGCCAGCGTCTTGATCAGAAAATCGGGGACATCGAACTCGAACGCGGTGATACCTTGCTGCTGGAGGCACGCCCCAATTTCTTCGAGGAGCATCGCAACTCGCGGCATTTTCTGCTGGTGCGGCGCATCGAGGATTCAAGCCCCCCGCGACACGACCACGCCCGCCGCGCGATCCTCATCATGCTCGGCATGGTCCTAACCGCGGCGTTCGGCATCTTCAGCATGCTGGAAGCCGCCTTGTTGGCAGCAGGCCTGATGATCGCGACCGGTTGCGTCAGCCCTGAGACCGCCCGTCGCAGCATCGATTGGCCAACCCTCATCGTGATTGGTGCCTCTTTTGGTCTGAGCGCCGCGCTGGAGAAAACCGGGGCCGCACGCGCCGTGACTGAAACATTGCTGACCTTGACCGGACCGGGGCCGATCAGCAACCTTGTGATGATTTATGTCGTGACGGCAGTGATGACCAATATCATCACCAACAATGCCGCCGCAGCGCTGATGTTCCCATTTGCCGTCAGCGTGGCGAACAACCTCGAGGTGAGTCTGCTACCTTTCGGCATCGCGATCATGATGGGCGCTTCGGCCGCATACGCCACGCCCATGGGCTACCAGACGAATTTGATGGTGATGGGCCCGGGGGGCTACCGGTTCATCGACTACTTGCGGCTGGGTCTCCCGCTGACATTCATCACGTCAATCGTTACGCTCTTGTTGATTCCCCAGATTTGGTCCTTCTGACCCAGCCATTGTAGGTTCTGCTCACTTTTCCTGTAGTCATCTGACAAGCGAGTAATCATGTCTGAACTCATCTCTCCACACGGCGGTGTTCTCAAACAACTCTATCTCGACGGTGACTCGCGCCAGAGAATGCGGGATCAGGCGCGCACCTACCCGGGCTGGCACCTGACGCCTCGTCAGCTGTGCGACCTGGAATTGCTGCTCAACGGCGGCTTCTCTCCGCTTGAAGGCTTCATGGGGCAGGCCGATTACGCGGCGGTACTCGCCGACATGCGACTTGCCGACGGAACCTTGTGGCCCATGCCGATCACTTTGGATGTCGATGCGACCTTCGCCGACAAGCTCTCGATCGGCGACTGGATCGGGCTGCACGACCCCGAGGGCGTACTGATCGCCGTGATGCGTGTCGACGAGCGCTGGCAGCCGGACTTCGGCGCCGAGGGCGAAGCCATCTTCGGGACACGCGATGAGGCCCATCCCGGTGTTGCGTATCTGCTGCACCGCAGTCATCCGGTCTATATCGGCGGTCCGGTTCATGGCCTGGATGCACCAACCCATTATGACTTCAAAAGCCGCCGCCACACCCCGGCCGAATTGCGCGCGCTGTTCGACAAGCTGGGCTGGCGCCGCATCGTGGCGTTCCAGACGCGCAATCCCATGCATCGCGCGCACCAGGAACTGACCATCCGCGCCGCACGTGAAGCCGAGGCCAATCTCCTCATCCAGCCCGTGGTCGGCATGACCAAACCAGGCGACATCGACTATTACACCCGGGTGCGCTGCTATGAGCAGTTGCTCAAACGCTACCCGGAGCAGACCACCCAGCTCAGCCTGTTGCCGCTGGCGATGCGCATGGGCGGCCCGCGCGAGGCGCTGTGGCACGCCATCATCCGCAAGAACCACGGCTGTACGCATTTCATCGTGGGCCGGGATCATGCCGGCCCCGGCAAGGACAGCCAGGGGCGCGATTTCTACGGCCCTTATGACGCCCAGGAACTCGTGGCACAACACGAAGCGGAATTGGGTATCACCATGGTTCCGTTCCAGGAAATGGTTTACGTCGAGAATCGTGCTCAGTACGCACCCGGCAACGAGGTTCAGCCCGGGGAAACGGTACTCAACATCTCCGGCACAGAATTCCGCCGCCGACTTCGCGAAGGCGCCGATATCCCCGAATGGTTCTCCTATCCGGAGGTCGTTGCCGAACTCAAACGCAGCTACCCGCCTCGCCAGCAACAAGGCTTCACCGTGTTCTTCACCGGCCTGTCGGGTTCCGGAAAATCCACCATCGCCAATGCGCTCATGGTCAAACTCATGGAAATGGGCGGCCGGCCGGTCACCCTGCTGGATGGCGACCTGGTACGCAAGCACCTGTCCAGCGAGTTGGGATTCTCCAAGGAGCATCGCAACCTCAACATCCTGCGCATCGGCTATGTCGCCGCGGAAATCACCAAGCACCGCGGCATCGCGGTATGCGCGCCCATCGCCCCCTATCGAGAAACGCGGCGTCAGGTGCGCGAGATGGTGCAGGCGGGCGGTGGCTTCATCGAAGTGCATGTCGCCACGCCCCTCGAGGTGTGTGAAGCGCGTGACCGCAAGGGACTCTATGCCAAGGCGCGTGCCGGGCTGATTCCCGAGTTCACCGGCATTTCCGATCCCTATGAAGTGCCGGAACAACCGGAGCTGGTGATCGATACCCGGGATTGCTCGGCCGATGAGGCCGCACAGCGCGTGCTGCTGAAGCTGGAAAGCCTGGGGTACATCGGCTGATCGTCTGGCGCAGATCGTGCTTCGAATAACGCGGTTGTGAAGGAGAAAACCGCATGGGTCTCGAATTTCATTGCGTGGATGCATTCACCGATACACCCTATCAAGGAGCACCGATCCTGGTCTTCCCGCAAGCCGACGGGCTGGTGGAAGCGCAAATGCGCCGCATCGCCCGCGAATTCGGCTATTCGGACACCGTCTTCCTGCAAACCGCGGACCGCGTGAACCAATGGCACATGCATCTTTTCGGTTCACGCGGAACCCCCCAGCCGTTCGCTGGCCATCCGCTGGTAGCCGCCGGAGCGACCCTGATTCATTCCGGCACGCTCCCGGCCGTTGACGGCGAAACCGCCTTCAAGTTCCGCTTGCCAATCGGCGAGGTGGATCTTCAGGTTCGCTGTGAATCCGGCAAGGTGATGCACAGCGCCTTCCGGATGGACTGCGATCTGGCGGTGGACGCTTACGTTCCCAGCACTGCGGATATCGCCGCCATCCTGAGTCTTCCTGACGGCGATTTTATCGGCATGTCGGGGCATGTTCCCCTGAACCTGATGGGACCGATGTCCTGTTTCATCGTTCCCCTGAATGACACGGCGACACTCCGACAGGCATCGTTCGATCGCGCGGCATGGGCGCGGTCAAGTGCCACCGCGACACTGCCGCCACAGCTGCTCGCCATCGCGCCTGCCGGCATGCAGGCCGATGGAACGCTGCGCCTCGAGGCCCGCCTGTTCGGGCTTGATATCAGTGCACAGGAAGATCCACCCATCGGTTCGGCAATGCCTGCCCTGGCGAGCTTCATGGCGCTCTCGGAGCCAGCCGACCCGCTGCGCTTCGTGGCAATACGCGGCTCCGGGCACGGCCGCCTCAGCACGCTCGAGGTCGAAGCCCGCCGCAGCGGGCAGACGGTCATGGAAGTCCGTGTCGGCGGCGCTGTCACCCCCATCGCGCAAGGGCAGGTGATGATCGACTGAGCGCTTCACCGATCGTGCGCGTTCAGTGCACAAGGGTTATGATACACGCGGACCGTGTGTTCCGGCTCGGAAACTTCTTGATCATCCGAAGATAACCCCATGAAAATCCCTGAGATCCTTATCATCGAATCTGCCCATAAACCTGGCAGTCTGGGAAAAATCCTCACGGTCATCGGCGAAGCCGGCATCGTGGTGGAGCATCTCAACGCCCTTCGCCGCGATCAGGACCAGACCATCTGGGAAATCACCCTGGAAATGGATCCGGAAACGGATCATGGGGTGATCGACAAGCTCAACGAGCTGCCGAATGCCAAGATCATCGGTCGATCCGACCGCATCATGGATCGCCATCGAGATGGCAAGATTCGGATGACGTCGCGCTTACCGCTTTCCTCCATCCAGCAGCTGCGCGACATCTATACCCCTGGCGTGGCACGGGTGTCGCTGGCCATCCAGAAAGACCCGACCTTGCAGTGGGAATACACGGCGCTCAGACACACGGTGGCCATCGTCACCAACGGCACGGCCGTACTCGGCTTGGGCGATGTCGGCGTTGCGGCCGCCTTGCCCGTGATGGAGGGGAAATCGGCGCTATTCGCCAAGTTGATCGGCATCAGCGGCATCCCTATCCTGATCGACGAGAAAGATCCGGATCGGCTCATCGACACCATCTGTGCCATCGCGCCCTCCTTTGGTGCGATCCAGCTCGAGGACATCGCTGCGCCATTGTGCTTCGAGGTGGAAGAAGGGCTGAAAGCCCGTCTCGATCGGCCCGTCATGCATGATGATCAACATGGAACGGCTGTGGTGACCTTGGCCGCATTGATCAACGCGGCCGCCCGCGTGGATGTCGATCTGCGCGACAGTGTCGTCGGTCAGATCGGACTCGGCGCCGCAGGGATCGGGATCGCCCGCTTGCTGCGCAGTTATGGCGTCAAACGCGTGCTGGGGACCGATCTGCGGGATTATGCGGTGGAACGTCTGGAGCGTTCCGGCGGCGAAGGACGCAGTCTCGAGGCCCTGATGGCGGAGGCCGACATCGTGGTGGCCACCACGGGCGTTCCTGGCCTCATCAAGCCCGAATTCGTGCGCCCGGGCCAGATCATCCTGGCGTTGTCCAATCCGGATCCTGAAATCTCGCCCCGCAAAGCCTTGCAGCATGGCGCAATCTTCGCGGCCGACGGTGGCAGCGTGAACAATGCACTCGGTTTTCCGGGCCTGTTCCGTGGCGCCCTCGATGCCTGCGCAACGCGTTTTACCGACGAGATGCTGTTTGCTGCAGCCCATACGCTGGCCAGCTTGGCTCCCGCCGATGCGCTGGTCCCCTATGTCCTGGATCCGGAGGTGCATGCCAAGGTTGCAGAGGCCGTCCGGGAGGCGGCGCTGGGACCAGCATCCCGGGGAACCATGCATCTCAGCATCTGATTAATCAGTTATAACCCGGTCGGCCGCACAGACAAAAGGCATAGATCCCACTCTGCGCGCGGCCGGCCTGTTGCCCCGCTGTTTTCAGCCAGCCTTGCACGATCGGTCCCAGCTCCGGCGGAAGCACAGCCACAAGCCCCCGCGTCAATACGCTGACCCCTTGCATACGGCCCAGAATGTATTCACTCAGCGTGAGATCAGGTTCCAGATAGCGAGTCTGGTATTGCCCGGCAAGATTGGCGAGTTCCGCCGCTGCCGTCACCGCCTCGTCGATTTCGCCGAACCCGTCGACCAGCTGAAGTCTGACGGCATCCGATCCGCTCCAGACGCGCCCTTCGGCCAGCGTGGCGACCGTTTCCACCGGCAAATCGCGCGCATCTGCGACCCGCAGCAGGAAATCTTGGTACGTGCGCTCGACCATGGCCTGGATCGCCTGTCCCACTGCTGGATTGAGCTTGCGATCAGCGCGCAGCGCGCCGGCTAAGGCAGTGGTTCCCACGCCATCGACATGCACACCCAGCTTGGCCAGTGTGTCTTGATAGGTCGGCAAGATGCCGAACACACCAATCGAGCCCGTTAGTGTCGCCGGCGACGCCAGTATGCGATCGGCCGCCGTCGCGATCCAGTATCCGCCTGAAGCCGCCACGCTCCCCATCGATACCACCACGGGCTTCCCGCTCTGACGGGTCAGATCCAGTTCACGGCGAATGACCTCGGAAGCAAAGGCGCTACCGCCTGGGCTATCGATGCGGACCACCACCGCTTTGACCGCATCATCCAGTCGCGCCTGACGAATCTGATCGGCAAATGCATCACCGCTCACGGTGCCCGGCGCTGCATCACCCTCGACAATGGCCCCAGACGCCACCAGTATTGCCACCGTGGGTTTTCCGCGATGGCTCGGTGGCTGCTCCCCAACGGCGAGCAGATAGGCGTTTTGATCAATGCTCTTGAACCCATCGAACTCATCGGGATCTGCAGTCCGACGCACGCGACCGATGAACTCATCGCGATGACTTAGCGCATCGACCAGCTTTTCCTGCAACGCCAACTGGGCACCGTCACCGGCGGTCTGGACCAATCGTTCGGCGAGCTGATCGGCATAGGACTGGATCGCATCGGGATTGACAGAGCGAGCGCTGGCAACGGCTTGTTTATAGACCGCCCACAGGTCTTCCAGCCAGACACGGTTGGCTTCCCGCGCGGACTCGGACATGTCGTTGCGGATGAACGGCTCGACCGCCGACTTGAATTCGCCCACCCTGAACACATTGACATCCAGGCCGATTTTATCGATCAGATCCCGGAAGTAGAACGGGTAGGTCGAAAACCCCTCGATTCCCACCTGTCCCATGGGGTGCATGTGGATCTCGCTGGCTTGGGCAGCCAGCAGGTATGCCGATTGCGTGTACTGATCGGCGTAGGCGTACACCGGCTTTCCGGAGGTCTTGAATCGCTGCAGGGCATCGGCGATCTGGACCAGCTTGGACAGCTCGCCCCCCTCGAAGTGGCTGAAATCCAGCACCACCGTTTTGATACGGAGATCATCAGCCGCCTGATTCAATGCGCGCAGCAGATCTCGCACACGGGTTTCGCGGACCGGCGCGCCGAGCGCCTCGTCGACTGCCTTCTGAAAGGGGTCCTGCTGGGACTGTTCTACCAGCACGCCTTGCAGCTTCAGAACCAATGCCGCGTTGTTCGGGACTTGAATCGCCAGATCGGTGCGGAGCAGCACGACAACGACCAGTACAAACCCCACAAACATCAGCCGCGACAACCAGCGCCGCAGACCATCGATGATCCATCCGGCACGACGGACAACACGGCGGATCAAGGAAGGGTTCTGATTCATCTAGCTACCTCGGTGGACACCTGCAAGTCGACATCATAATGCAGCATCATGCGGACTTGCATGAGTCATCCCGATCCGCATATCGACGAGCGAACCCGGGACGCAAGATTGCCTTGCCTATATGGCGAAGCACCCACTTCCCCCATGATAGGCCTGACGGTCGCGGGAACGGTCAGTGGCTCCCATACCAGGTGGTATCGGGCGCTGATGGCAACGCTGGAGCGAACACACGCCCGCAAACCGGGCACGATTCACCAGCCAACGCCCTCCCCCCTCAATCCGGGCGCCAACATCATCGCCAGCGTCCCTGGGGTCGGGAGGTCGCCGCGAGTACGGACCTTCGGTTCGACCGGCCGCGCTAGCGGCAACGACCGAAACGAAGTCGGATCAGCGGCGCCCTGCGAACGTGACCGGTGCAATGGCCCAAGCATCAATACGGCGTACCGTCCTTGTGGGCAAAGCACCATTGACCGTCCAGCCATGCGGCGACGAGATCATCGTCCGGGTAGCTGACCCGATCTCCTGGCGTGCGATCGCCCACCTCCAGATACACCACGTCGCTATCGCCGCGATTGATGAGCTGGTGAGCATCATCGCTACCGGCTGCAAAGCCCGCGCACATGCCTGGCTGCAGCAGCGTTTCTCCGGCATTAGTCATCAGGGTCGGCGTCCCTTGCAGCACATAGATGAACTCGTCCTGGACTGCGTGCGCATGCCGCAGTGCCGAGATCGCACCCGGGGCCAGCCGAGTGAGATTGATCCCAAAGCGGGAAAGGCCGAACACGTCACCGAGCGGACGCTTTTCGCGGCCGGTCAGTTGGCTTGCGTAGCGCGCAATCACGGCGGCTGGGTATACCGACGGACGCTGGCGCGGCAAACATGCGGCGGCCTCCACGGCAATGGGTGATTGATCGGGATGCATGCCTGCTCCTATATGGCGACCTACAAGACTGCGTGCATGGTTGCGCGCATGATCCGGCCTTCAGGGTCGAACTCGAGCAGTTCGACGATCGGAGCATGATCCGTTTGATTGTGCAGCAGGATGCGGCCGGCACCAAGGTAAATGCCCAGCGCATCGCCGTAGCGCTTGCCCGGGTGGTCGATCAGGCGACCAGCCCAGTACGCGCCCACCGTCGTCCGACCACGCAGCACACCGTCACGGTGACTGGGCATCGCCGTGATATCCGGCGAGGAGATCTCCACGTCCTGGGTGCATTGACCCAGGATGGCCTCCAGGTCGCGCCGATGCCACGCCGCAATCCAGTTCGCCGCGATGCGCCCGGCAAACTCGCAATCGTGATCCGCGTCACGCATCACAGGGTCCTGGGATACGGCGGGCGCGCCGAAACATCACGGCCTGCTTCACCAGACCATCCCGGTCGAAGTGGAAGGTCTGAGCGCCCCGCCGACCACGGTCTTCGTGAATCAGGGTCACGCTGTCAATACCCACCGCGATGACGATCGGTTCGATGAACAGGCTCAGGCTCACCGTGAGCGATGGCGGCGTCAAGACTCGCGCCCAGTGAGCGCCCACCCGGCGCTTGCCGCGCAATGGCGTACCGGCCGAGGCACCATGCGACACGATAAGCTCGATATCTTCCGAGCACTGCGTGAGAACGGCATCGATATCATGCTGGTTCCACGCACGCACCCACTCGCCAGTGAAACGATGGGCAAAGGCGCTTTCGATCATGATCCGGCTCCCGGGGGCACAACGGTCTCGCCGATCCGGGCCACACCCGGCATCCAGACCAGATCGATATCGCCGTAATTCATGCCCAAGCGGCTGAGCAGTGCGGTCAGCTGCCCACGATGATGGGTTTGATGGTTAAAGAGGTGCACCCAGACCGCCCAGAGCGACATGCGCATCTCCCGGCCTGTCATGACGCTGACATAGCGCACATCCCGATCCAAATCCCGCGCCGTGAGTGCACCGACCGCTGCCTGGATCGCCTCGTCAGTGCACTCCCGCTGGGTACGCAGCTGCACAAAATCAGCATACAGCTCGGCGTTGAGCGGCAGGGACACCGGCGTCTCAACGCCTATGCGGCTCAGCCACAGGCGATCGGTCAACAGCACATGGTTGAGTGTGCCATGGATGGATTTGAAAAAGGCCCCGAGGTCACGGCGATAATCTGCCTCATCGAGGTCGGCGCAGACCGCGTAGAGGCGCGCGTTCACCCACTGGTTATAGGCGGCCGACAGACGCAGCGACTGCAACAGCATTATGATGACTCCCGGGTTTCTTCATCGATGAGCGCTTGAAAGCGCGTGCTCAGCTCGGTGTAGACCGGCCCTGGACACTGCCGAAGCGGCCGGCCGTCGATTTCGGCGACCGGCACCACCTCGGCCGCGGTACCGGTGAGAAAGCATTCATCGGCGGTATAAAGATCGTAGGGCGACAGCGGGCGTTCGGCTGCCCGAATGCCTGCGGCAGCGGCCAGTTCCATCAGGATTCCACGGGTTACGCCATCGAGGGCGCCTTCGGTGACCGGCGGAGTGAACAGTTGCCGCTCGCGGACGATGAACACGTTGTCTGCCGTGCCCTCGGCGACTCGGCCGGCCGTATTGAGCATGATCGCTTCGTCGGCGCCGGCATGGTTGGCTTCCAGTCGCGCCAGAATGGGGTTGAGGTAGTTGAGGCTTTTGATCCTCGGATCAAGACCATCCGCACCGAGCCGGCGAGTGGCGGCGATGATCAGCCGCGCGCCGCGATGACTGTCCTCCGCCATCAGTTTCAAGCGGTCCGCAATGATGAACATACAAGGCTGCGAACAGCTACGCGGATCCAGCCCGAGTGCACCCACCCCGCGGGTCACCACGAGACGCAGGTAGCCCGATTCCCATGGAGTCGCGGCAATGGTCTGCGCAATGGCGGCGCCGAATCCAGCGGTATCCAACGGCAGCTCCAGTGCCAGGACGCGAGCCGAATCGGCCAAGCGCTGCAGGTGCGCCGCCAGGCGAAAGACGCGCCGGTGATAAAACCGGATGCCCTCGAACACACCGTCGCCATACAGCAGGCCATGATCGAATACAGAGACCGAAGCCTCGGCTGCGGGAATCAGGTGGCCATCCAGCCAACAAATGGCCTGATCAGACATAAAGCACCCCCGCAGAAACCGTTACGGCCCGTCCCGACAGCCTGACCCGATCCCCCATGACTTCAACGCCGACCACCCCGCCGCGACGGGAAACCTGATAGCCCATCAAACGGCTCTGGCCCAGACGTTCGGCCCAGTAAACGCCCAAGGCGCAATGGGCTGATCCGGTGACTGGATCCTCCGGAACCCCATTTCGGGGCGCAAAAAAACGGGAGACGAAATCATGATCCCCACGGTCACTCGGGGCGGTCACGATCACGCTGTCGGCATCCAGCGCTGCCAGCGCGGCAAAATTCGGCGTCAGGTCTCGCACCTGCTGAGCCTCGTCGAATACCGCCAGATAACCGGATCGCTGCCGACCGAGCCATGCCGGGGACCGGCCCAATGCTGCAGCAACATCCGGAACCGGCGACACGGCGATGGGTGAATCGGCCGGCAAGTCCAGATGGATGGCGTCTGTTCCCAGATTCGCGGTCAGCAATCCACTCGCGGTATGAAATCGGAGCGGCCGCGTCTCGTGATTCCGCTCGTGCCACAACACATGAGCACAGGCCAGAGTGGCATGCCCGCACAATGCCACCTCGACCCGCGGTGTGAACCAGCGCAGATCCCAATCCCGATCCGGTCGCAGCCACAGAAACGCCGTATCCGAAAGATTCAGTTCGGCGGCCAGCGACTGCATCCAGCCAGCAGCGCGCAGCCCATCAAGCAGGCAGACACCGGCTGGATTGCCGGCGAAGGGTTGGTCTGCGAATGCATCCACATGAAAGATCGCGATGGACATTTGAAGAGGCTCCTGGAGACGACCCCTTCACTGTACGCGCCCGATACCCGACCAATACAGCTCCACAATCGTGATATTGTTACGGTACAGTTTGACTTCACCGAATACTGTACCGGTCACCTTGCCCAGATGCTGTACTGGAGGCGGCATGGACCCATTGTATGATCGTCTCGCCCGCGAGCTGCGGGAATGTATCGTGACCGGGGTGTATGGCGCCGGCGAACGATTGCCCGGCGTGCGCACGCTGAGCCGTACACGTGGGGTCAGTGTAGCGACCGTTCTGGCCGCCTATCGCCGCTTGGAAGACGATGTGTTGATCGAGGCGCGACCGCGCTCCGGTTACTACGTCCGCAATCGCCCCACCAAAGCGATACCGGCGCCGGCGCGCTCGGCGCCGGCCGCCCAGCCGAGCCCGGTAACCGGGCAGGAACTCGTGCTGAGCCTGGTCAAGGCCAGCAACGATCCGGCGGTGGTGCAGTTCGGCGCTGCCGTACCGGACCCGAGCTTCCTGCCGGTACGGACGGTGGAACGGGCGCTCGCCCGCGCCGCCCGCCAGCACCGCAACCGGGCGGCGGCGTACGCGTTTCCACCCGGGCTGCCGGAACTGCGGCGGCAGATTGCGCGCCGCATGTCCGCCTACGGCTGCGCCACCGGCGCCGATGATGTGGTCATCACCAACGGCTGCCAGGAAGCGCTGGTGCTGGCGCTGCGCGCCGTGACGCGACCGGGGGACGTGGTGGCCATCGAGTCGCCCACGTTCTACGGCCTGCTGCAGGCGCTCGATTCCCTGCAACTGGAGGCGCTGGAGATTCCCACCGACCCGGTGGACGGCCTGTCGCTGGAGGCGCTGCAGCTGGCGCTGGAGCGCTGGCCGGTGCGCGCCTGCATCGCCACGCCGAACTTCAGCAACCCGCTCGGGTACTGCATGTCCGAGTCGCGCAAGCGGCGCCTGCTGACACTGCTCGGCGCCCGTGGCGTGCCGCTGATCGAGGACGACATCTACGGCGATCTCGGCTTCGGCCCGCGCCGGCCACCGCCGTGTCTGGCGCTCAGCGAGGGCACCGGCGCCGAGGTGCTGTACTGCGCCTCGTTTTCCAAGACTCTGTCGCCGGGGCTGCGCGTAGGCTGGCTGGTACCGGGGCACCACCAGGCGCGGGTGGAGTACCTCAAGTACGTGCTGAACATGGCCAGCCCGACGGTGCCGCAGCTGGCGCTGGCCGACGTGCTGCACAGCGGCGGCTACGAGCGCCACCTGCGTACCGTCCGCAGCGACTACGCGCGTGCCGTGGGTCGGATGATCGAGGCGGTGACGCGGCATTTCCCTGCCGGCACGCGCATCACCCAGCCGGCCGGCGGTTTCGTGGTGTGGGTGGAACTGGCGCCGCAGGTGGACAGCCTGCGGCTGGCGCAGCTGGCCCGCGCCGAGGGGGTGAGCATCGCACCGGGGCCGATCTTCTCGGCCACGCAGAAGTATCGGAACTTCATGCGCCTGTCGTGCGCTTGCCCATGGCATTCGGACGTGGAGACTGCACTCGCCCGGCTGGGGACCTTGACGGCCAATCTATCCATCGGGTGACCCCCAGTCATTACGCATCTCCGCCATCCGAAACACGTTTGCCCGCTGCACGCAGTCGGTATCGGCCATCGGTACAGCCAACGTACCCAACCCGAATTTGGCCGCTCAAGTGGTTCTCCAGTAGGCCGCTAAGCCATCTAGCCAAATCATGGAAAGGCTTGGCCTGCGCGGATGTCCAGAACGCTGGGCGGGTGGGTTATCGCGGTGCAAGCCGTCCCAATATCGCATATGGATTGGATATGACAGGTTGAAATGAAAGCTGGCCACAAACCTGTTTGAACGTTTGATTTGAACAGAAATTGCGGCTTGAAGATAAAGATAAGGATAAGAACATGAGCCGTTCAAGCCTTGACATCATGGGCGCTTTCCCATCGACGCTTTCTGTACAAATCACGCTCCTGTGGCCGCCGGAAAATCATTGTCGGCCAACCTGTGATCAATAGCCATGAACGCCCGTTCCCGCCCTCGCAGATCTTCGCCCCATCTGTCGCATGGCAACGCGCTTGCCCCCTTTAAATTACTGGCCGATGAGAGTTTCGACGGCGTACTGGTTGCCGATACCGAAGGTCGGATCATCACCGCCAATAATCACGCCTGCCAGATCCTCCGGTATGCGCATGACGCCCTGCTGGGGTTAACTCTGGCGGATATCCTGGATTGCTCTGATCCTCGAACCGAAAGGCTCCATGAGAGCTGGCAAAACCATCGCCCTTTTCAGGGTGACCTGTACTTGAGGACCCGCATCGGCGCCCGCTTGCCCGCAACGGTGCAATGTCGACTCCACCTTGATCGCGACACGCCTTTGGCCACGACTCTGGTTTTCCGTGATGAATCCGTCCGCGCTGAACTGGACAATCAGCAAAAGCTGCTGCTCGGTGCGATCGATCGACTGAGTGACGCCATCCTGGTGATCAGTCCGCGTCTCAGCAAGCATCGCGGACCTCGAATTCGGTTCGCCAACCGGGCATTCCAACGCATCACGGGAGAAACGTCGTCGACCTGCGCTGGCAAGGATCTTCAACAGATTTTCACGGCAGCGTCCAATCAGCCATCGGTGGATCGCATCGCTTCGGCAATCGACACTGAACAATCCTGCTTTGTTCGTCTCGAAGGCGAAGATTCCAGTGGATACCCGTACTGTCTCGAGATGAATGTTCAGCCCGTTGCATGGGAAGACGGCAAGATCCATTCCTACATCGCCCTCGGGCGTGACATCACCGAAGAGCGCAGATCCGTCCAACGCCTGCTGGAAAGCGAGCAGCGTTTCCGAGCGATCTTCGATCAAAACCCGGCGGCCATATTCGTCGCCGACCTGATGGGGAACATCACCTCTTGCAACAATGCGGCGGCCGCAATGGCTGGCGTGCGCCCTGGAGCGGTGAAGAACGTCATATTCACCGATCTGCTTCATGCCGATGATCATTCCCGTGCATTCAAGGCTTTCATTGGCGCCTGCAAGGGTGATACGCATCGCCTGTTCCTTTGCGGCAAGACGGCGCGAGGCCAGCTTCTGGACATCGATGTGACCATCGTACCGATCGTCGTGGAAGATCAGGTGATCGGGCTGACCGCCGTGGTCGTCGACATTACCGAACAGGTCCAGGCCCAGAAAAAACTCAAGGAAAGTGAAGAAACCTACCGGGCACTCTTTGATCAGAATCCGTCGCCGATTTTCGTGACGGATACCGACGGCCGAATCACGTCCAGCAACGCCGCAGCAGGAACCCTCGCCGCCTGTGCGCCGGGGGATCTGATCGGTTTACCGTTCGACACGTTGATCGACACCCAGAAGAATTCCGAAATCTGGCAGGCCTTTCGCGATGCACTGCACGGGGAAATGCGCCACCTCGTCACCCGTGGGATTCGTCGAGATGGGATTCATCGCGACATCGAATGCACGCTTGTCCCCATTGTGGTGAGCGGCGAAAGCAAGGGCGTGACCTGTATCGCGACGGATATCACCGAGCTGCGTAAGGCTGAAGAAGGATTGCGCCTCTCTGCAAAAGCCATGGAAAGCCTCGCGGAGGCCTTGACCATCACAGACCTGGGTATGCGAATCGTATCGGTGAACAAGGCGTTCACCGATATCACGGGTTATCACGAGGCAGAAATCAGAGGAACAAGCCCATTTGATCTGATGACCGATTCGAACGATCCAGAGTTGATCGGCACCATCCCGGAACGCATCGCGGACATCGGTCATTGGCAGGGTGAGATGTGGCTGGCCCGCAAAAGTGGCGACGAATACCCTGTCCTGATGACCGTCAGCGCGGTTTACAACGAAGCCAGTATCTGTACCCACTATGTCACCGTGTTTACGGATATCTCTCAATACAAACGCTACGAAGAACGCCTGGAATTCATGGCGCATCACGATTACCTGACCCATCTGCCGAACCGGGCGCTCTTTCAGGAACGGGTTGAAGACGCGATTGCTCGAACCGTGCGTCATCACCGGCTGGTCAGCGTGCTCTTCATCGATCTCGACCAATTCAAGTCCATCAACGATTCACTTGGTCATGGAATCGGTGATGCCCTGTTGATGAAAGTGGCAAGCCGGGTGCAGGCATTGCTCCGACATACCGATACCGTTGCGCGCTTGGGTGGCGATGAATTTGCCGTGTTGCTGGAAGATCTGAAGAAGCCAGAAGAGGTGATGCAGGTCGCTGACAAACTCATCGCAGCATTTGAATCGCCCTTCGAAGTGGAAGGATACGAACTGTTCACCTCGGCCAGCATTGGAATTGTGTGCTATCCGGACGATGGCGAGGATGCGGCCACGCTGCTGAAAAAAGCCGACGCGGCCATGTACCAGGCAAAGGACTATGGGCGCAACAACTACCGCTTCTTCTCACCGGAGATCAACACCAAGGCACATGAATACCTCATTCTGGCGAATAACCTTCGCTATGCCTTGGAACGGAATGAGTTCCGTCTGCACTACCAGCCATTGATCGAGTTGGCCACGGGGACACTTTGCGGCGTCGAAGCGTTGATTCGCTGGCAACATCCTGAACTCGGACTGGTCTCGCCAGCGACCTTCATTCCGGTCGCTGAAGCAACCGGAATGATCAATCAGATCGGAACGTGGGTCCTGAGGACTGCTTGCCGGCAAGCCAAACAGTGGCAAATGGCCGGATATGAACCGATCCGAGTCGCGGTCAACTTGTCCGCACGTCAATTCCGTGACAGCGGATTGGCGGAGACCCTGTCCCAAATTCTCGCGGAAACGAGCCTCGAGGGCCGATGGCTCGAGCTCGAAGTGACCGAAAGCATGATGATGGAAAATCCCACCCGCGTGAAAGAAACCATGCACGCCCTCAAACAAAAAGAGGTCAGCATCGCAATCGACGACTTTGGTACCGGCTATTCGTCACTGAGCTATCTGAAGGAATTTCCCTTCGATTTCATCAAGATTGACCGGTCTTTCATCATGGGTGTACCAGAAAGCAAAAGCGATATGAGCATCACGAAAACCATCATTGCGATGGCGAAGAGCCTCGGCATTACGGTGATCGCCGAAGGGGTCGAAACACCGGGTCAGGCAAGCTATCTGCTGGAACAGGGATGTGATGAAGGACAAGGGTATCTGTTCAGCAAACCCGTTCCGGCCGAACACCTTGAGAGCCTTCTGAGGAAGAAAACCGGCAGGAACGCGCCGACGCGCTAGCTGTCGATTCGGTCATGCATCCCTTCCACAGGGGCGGGCGCGCCGCCGGTTTGGCATGTGCATCCCTTGTCACACTGTCACCGCGTGACAAGGGATTACGGGCCTCACTGAAGCAGCGCGAACTCACCGCACTTTGGGGGCAAGCTTCTCTTTGATTCGAGCGGCTTTTCCGCGCAGATCACGCAGGTAATAGAGCTTCGCACGGCGGACGTCGCCCCGGCGCTTCACCGTAACCGTGTCGATCGTGGGGCTATGCGTCTGAAAGACCCGCTCGACTCCTTCTCCGTGAGCGACTTTGCGCACGGTGAACGATGAATTGAGTCCCCGATTGCTTTTGGCAATGACCACACCTTCGAAGGCCTGCAACCGCTCGCGATTGCCTTCCTTGACCTTCACCTGCACGACGACGGTGTCGCCAGGTGCAAACTCGGGCAGGTCATTGCGCATCTGCGCGGCTTCCAGTTCTGCAATCAATATGCTCATGATCAATTTCCTTACCCGCAAGCCGGGTCATCAAGATCGATATTGTCAATAAATTCCTGAAGCAGGTCTTCCTGCTCCGGCGTCAACTTGCGGCCTGCCAGCAAAGAAGGTCGCCTCAACCACGTACGCCCCAACGATTGCTTGAGGCGCCACCGACGAATCGCGGCATGATTCCCGCTTCTCAAAACCGCCGGCACATCGCCGACACCGTGCAATTCCGGCCGAGTATAGTGCGGACAGTCCAGCAATCCGTCGGAGAAAGAATCCTGGCTACAGGATTGCGCATCACCCACTGCTCCCGGCAGCAAACGGATTACCGCATCCATCACCACCATCGCAGCCAACTCGCCGCCACTCAGCACATAGTCGCCAATCGACAGTTCCTGATCGATGACGGACAAAACACGCTCGTCGATTCCTTCATATCGCCCTGCCACCAAGATGATTCCGGGCAGATCCGCAAATCGATGCGCCAGGTCCTGATCGAAGCGCCGACCCTGCGGACTCATCAGGATCACCGGCGTGCCCGGCGGCGACTCCCGCTGCCCACGCGCGATCGCAGCCAGCAAGGGTTCCACCTTCATGACCATGCCGGGGCCGCCCCCGTACGGTCGGTCGTCCACCGTTCGGTGGACATCGCACACAAAATCGCGCGGATTGATGCAGGCCACGCGGATCAATTCCCGAGCCCTTGCCCTGCCAACGATACCGCCATGAAACAGCGCATCGATCAGCTCGGGAAACAGGCTCACCACGGTCAGCCGCATGCTCCGGGTTCCCACTCAAAAATCCGGATCCCAATCCACCTCGATCACACCGGCGCTCAGATCGATCCTCTGAATGACGTCGGGCTGTACGAAAGGAATCAACCGTTCCGCATCGCCGTGCACCACCAGCACATCATTGGCACCGGTCTCCATCAACGAATCTACCCGCCCGAAGTCAAAGCCCTGGGTGCTCACAACGCGCAGACCAATGAGATCAATCCAGTAATAAGCACCTTGTTCGGCTCTTGGGAGCATCGTCCGGGGAACGCTGATCATAGCGCCCGTCAGCTCTGCAGCCGCATCGCGATCAGCAATACCCCCCAATCTTGCGATCCACCCTTTCCCTTGAGCTTGAGCCGCTTCAACGGCCAACTCGCGAAGTTCGCCCGACTCACCGAGCCCCCATAGGGGATAATCAAAGAGCTGTTCCGCAGGACGCGTATGGGAATGTACCCGGATCCAACCTTTCACACCGAACGGACTGCCAAGTCGTCCGATAATCACACGTTCGACCGCAGCCCCGCCGGAACTGCCCGGCATCAGACGCTGGCTTCGCTCATTTTCGCCGCCTGCTTGAGCAACTGGTCGACACGTTCGGAGGGCTGGGCACCCTGAGCGATCCAGTGTTGAGCCCGAGCCAAGTCGACGCGCAACGCTTCGCCCTTTTCGCCCGCAACAGGATTGAAAAAACCGATCCGTTCCAGATAACGACCGTCACGCCGATTGCGGCCATCTGTGACGACCAAGTGGTAGAACGGCCGCTTCTTGGCGCCGGCACGAGCAAGACGAATGGTGACCATGTAACCCTTGAACCTCCAGATTGGGATCCAGCCAGCGCTGTCCGTGCGGACAACCCAGCCCCTTTCAAACGGGCGATTTTATCTAAACTGGTGAGCAAAGCGCAATCAAAAACCCATACCCGGCGGCAGCCGCCCGCCCTTGAGCAGTTTACCCATGGGACCCTTGGTCATGCGCTTCATCATTTTCTGGGTTTGTTCAAATTGCTTGAGCAACCGATTCAAATCCTGAACCTGCAGACCCGAACCACTCGCGATGCGCCGCTTGCGCGATGCCTGAATGATCTCCGGACGCCGCCGTTCGACCGGCGTCATGGCATTGATCAACGCAACCATGCGCCGGATATCTCGGTCCTGTACCTGGTTGCGTGCCGTCTCGGGTATCTTCATGGATCCCGGCAACTTTTCGAGTATTCCCTTGACCCCGCCCATGTTGAGCATCTGCATCAGCTGGTCGCGGTAGTCCTCCAACGTGATCCCCTTGCCTTTCTGCACCTGCGTTGCCAGCTTGTCGGCCTTGGCGCGGTCCGTGCTGCGCTCGATCTCCTCGATCAGCGTCAATACATCCCCCATGCCCAGGATGCGAGAGGCCACACGCTCGGGATGGAATGGCTCCAGCGCGTCGGTCTTCTCACCTGCGCCCATCAGCTTGATGGGCTTGCCGGTGATCTGCCGAATCGACAGGGCAGCACCTCCACGCGCATCACCGTCGGTCTTGGTCAGAATGACGCCGGTCAGCGGCAGGGCTTCGTCGAAGGCCTTGGCGGTGTTAGCGGCGTCTTGACCCGTCATGGCATCCACGACGAACAGGGTCTCATGCGGCGAAACCGCCTCGTGAATGCGGCGCACCTCAGCCATCATGTCAGCGTCGATATGCAACCGCCCGGCGGTATCGACGATGAGCACGTCGATGAATTTGAGTCGCGCGTGCGCCAGGGCCGCCTTGGCGATTTCTGCGGGATCCTGATCGGTGCTGCTCGGGAAAAAACTTGCTCCGACCTGCTGCGCCAAGGTCTGCAGCTGATCAATCGCCGCCGGGCGGTAGACGTCGCAACTGACCAGCAGCGATTTCTTGCGCTGACGCTCCTTGAGATGTCTCGCGAGCTTGGCGGCCGTCGTGGTCTTGCCCGCCCCCTGCAGACCGGCAAGCAGGATGACGACTGGGGGACGGTGATTGAACTTCAGCTCGGCCGTGTGTTCGCCCAGTACACGGATCAATTCCTCATTGACGACCTTGATCAGAACCTGGCCCGGGGTCAGGCTGGTCGTGACTTCGCGCCCCACCGCCCGCTCGCGAACCTGATCGATGAACCCCTTGACGACCGGAAGGGCAACATCGGCATCGAGCAAGGCCGCGCGCACCTCACGCAGCGCCTGCTGGATGTTTTCCTCGGTAAGGCGCGCCTGGCCCCGCAGCTGCATCAGGGTTCGGTTGAGGCGTTCGGTCAGATTTTCGAACATGTCAGATTACTACTCAAAAATTAGCTCGATATAGAGAGACGAATCGGGCCGTCATCCGGCGCGATGACCGCGCCAACGGTAACTGTTTACGTTACCCGAAACACCGGAAATCGTCATCCGCCCGCTTGTGGCACGCTTCAGTCAGGTTATGCCATCATGCCGTATAACCCATGGCGGCATATCGACGATGAACAGTTACTGGATTGCACCGGCTGTCGCGCTGAGTTACTTCGGCAGCACCGCGGTATTGCTCTGGCGCGCCTGGCGAATGCTCAACGGCCGCCCGGCAGGCAAGGCCGGCGCGCTAACTCTGGCGGCAGCGGGTTTTGTACTGCACACCCTGATGCTCTCTCCGGTCCTCGCACAAGCCAGTCTCCACCTCGGTTTTTCGGGAGTCATCCTGTTGATGGGATGGCAACTGGTGCTACTGCTCTTGCTGGGGTCGATGCGGGCTCCACTGGAGAACCTGGGGATCCTGCTTTTCCCCATCCTTGCGATCTCCGTGCTGCTCTATCGTCCGCATGCGACCGGGGCAACGGGCACAGTGGCAAGCGGACCGGTTGAGCTGCACATCCTGACCGCCAGCATCGCTTACAGCCTGGTCATCCTTGCCGGCGCCCAAGCCATCCTGCTGATGATCCAGAATCATCTACTGCACCGGCATCGCACCAACGGCATCGTTCGCGTTTTTCCCCCGCTACAGACCATGGAGCGGCTGCTGTTTCAGCTCATTGGACTCGCATTCTTCGTGCTGTCGCTGGCGTTGTTGAGCGGAATGGTCTTTGTCGAGCATCTGTTCGCACAGCATCTGGTTCACAAGACCGTGTTGTCGATACTGGCCTGGATCATCCTCGGGATGCTGCTGTGGGGGCATCATCGATTCGGCTGGCGCGGGAAAGTGGCTGTTCGCTGGACCTTGAGCGGCGGCGCCGTCCTAACCATGGGCTATTTCGGCAGCAAATTCGTGCTGGAAACACTGCTCGGGCGGCAATGGGGATAAAGAACGTCCCAGAGGGCTTCGCGACGCCCCTGTCACGTCTCATCCGACTCAGGGATGGGCTCAACCGTTCCGCGACAACTCGATCGCGCTGTTTTTTGCATTGATGCGCCTCGTCCCGATTGCTATAGTTCGAGCCATTCCAGCCGCCGCACTGTCTACCAGGACAGCGATTCGACGATGGAAAATCCTGAGGTCTGAACGGGCAAGATATGACCGCTTCCATGACGATCGACGCGTTCGCCGCGCACGCGAGTACCCGCGCGCAGCGCCACCTCGGGATTCTGGTTTTGACGTTGGGAACCCCCTTCTTGCCAGACTGGCAAGGAAAGCTTCCCTCACCGAATATCCTTAATTTGCATGCCTAGGCGATTTCCCGCTGCCGCCGAACGTTCAGGAGTCAGACCGATGACTGCAACGGCTGGTTCATGCTTGATCCGCATGGCCCCAGCTGCAGCGCTCCGGACCGGCCCGGCGCAAACACGCACGGACACGGAAAACGCGGCGGGCACCGAAGAGTACCCCCCTTATGAAAAGAATGCTGATCAATGCCACACAACCCGAAGAGTTGCGGGTTGCGCTGGTTGACGGACAAAAGCTATTCGATCTCGATATCGAAACGCCATCCCGGGAGCAAAAAAAAGCCAACATCTACAAAGGCCGCATTACCCGAATCGAACCCAGCCTGGACGCCTGCTTTGTGGAATATGGCGCAGAGCGCAACGGGTTCCTGCCCCTGAAGGAGGTTTCCCGCGACTACTTCAAGGGCGGCACCGAACCCGGCGGCAAGCTGAACATTGCGGAACTGCTCCACGAAGGACAGGAAGTCGTCGTTCAAGTCGAGAAGGAAGAGCGCGGCACCAAGGGTGCCGCCTTGACCACGTTCGTCAGCCTGGCTGGACGCTATCTGGTCCTGATGCCAAACAATCCTCGGGCGGGTGGCGTTTCCCGGCGTATCGAGGGTGAAGATCGCGACGAGCTGCGCGAGATCATGCGCAATCTGGACGTGCCGGAAGGCATGGGAATGATCGTACGCACGGCCGGAATGGGCCGCACGCCCGAGGAACTGCAATGGGATCTCGGGTATCTGCTGCAACTGTGGCGCGCCATCGAGCAAGCCGCCAACGAACGGCAGGCGCCATTTCTCATCTACCAGGAAAGCAACATCATCATCCGGGCCCTGCGCGACTACCTCCGTGCGGACATCAACGAGATCCTGGTCGACGATCCGACTGTCCATGAGCAGGCACGCGAATTCATGGCCACCGTGATGCCCCACAACCTCGGGCGCCTGAAGCTGTACCAAGACGCGATACCGCTGTTCACCCGCTACCAGATCGAGAGCCAGATCGAGCTCGCGTTTGCACGGGAAGTCAGACTCCCATCTGGTGGATCGATCGTCATCGACCATACCGAAGCGCTGACCAGCATCGACATCAACTCCGCACGGGCTACCCGGGGGGCCGATATCGAGGAAACGGCGCTACAGACCAACCTCGAGGCAGCTGAGGAAATTGCGCGTCAGCTGCGCTTGCGTGATCTGGGCGGACTGCTGGTCATCGATTTCATCGACATGACCCCGGCCAAGAATCAGCGAGAAGTCGAGAACCGCCTGCGGGAAGCCACCCAGCTCGACCGTGCGCGCATCCAGATCGGGCGTATTTCTCGCTTCGGCTTGCTCGAACTGTCCCGCCAGCGCCTGCGCCCCTCGCTGGGTGAACACAGTCATATCACCTGCCCTCGCTGTGAAGGACGGGGCACGATTCGTTCGGTCGAATCTCTGGCATTGGCCGTGCTTCGACTGATTCAGGAAGAGGCTATGAAAGACCGCACGGAGCGCGTTCTGGCTCAGCTTCCGGTTCCTGTGGCCACATTCCTGCTCAACGAAAAGCGTGCGGCCTTGAGCACCATTGAAGCGCGCCATGGGATCGTGCTGATCATCGTGCCCAGTCCACATATGGATACGCCGCGATATGAAGTGACGCGAATCCGGCAGGACGAATCACGCGCCAATGGTGAGGCTGAACCCACCTACAAGCTGCTCAGCCCGCCGCCCGCCGCGCAATACGAACCCAAGATCGGGACCCGCAGCACGAGCCAAACCCCGGCTGTCCGGATGACACCGCCACCACCCTCGCCGACCCCTGAAGCGTCGCCGGTCCGGAGCAAGTCACAACCGGCACCACCCGCGGCGAAACCCCGAGCATCATCGGGCAGTCTGTTGAAGAAAGTATGGGATCGGCTGTTTGGGGAGAGCGCCGCACCACAGCCGCAACCCGACAAACCGGAAACCGCCGAAGCTGCCCCCCCTGCAGAACAGGCGACTGAAAAGCCAACTCGCCGCCGCCGCAGCGCCACTGGAAATCGCCGAGGACGCACCAAACAACGGACGGAAACCGATACCGGCACTACACGTGCGCGATCGGTGGCACACCGTGCCGAAGCGACGCCCACCGAACCGCCACAGGCTAGTGATTCCACGGACGAATCTGTCGATCAAAGGGGGACGGATACCGACAACGGTGCACCAGACACGACTGGCGAGGACGCGCCGCGGAGTCGCCGTGGAAGGCGCGGCGGACGCCGGCGTCGACGCCCCGCGACCGCAGCAGCGCCGGACACGCAGACCCCAGCTCCTGAGACCGAGCTGGGCGGGGGACAACCGGAAAGTCGCGACATCGCCAGCAGCACTCCGCTGTCCTCGACACCCGCCGAGGCCGCGTTGCCGTCGGATCCATTCAAGCGCACTGCCGAAGGCGAATAAACGAGTCCCTACCGCGGCGGAGGGCGGTTCAGCGGTGACGTGACCCGTCGCCGCCGGCTGTCAATCAAGCTGGACAACCAGTCGGTTCATCAATGCAGTACACCCGGCGTCCAGCAAGTCGAGGACACGATCGAATCCTTGGACGCCGCCATAATAGGGGTCCGGTACGTCCTGCGGTACGCTGCCGCCCAACAAGTCCAAGAACAACTCGGGTTCGCATACCGCAGTGGCGGGTCGCAGCGTTCTCAGATGACGCAGGTTCGCCTGATCCATCGCAAAAACATGGGTGAATTGGGCGAAATCCGCCGGCTTCACCAAACGCGCCCGCATGGAACTCAGATCGATACCGCGGCGGCGGGCGGCGTCGTGCATTCTCGGGTCGGGCGACCGGCCAACGTGATAGGGATGCGTGCCCGCTGAATCAATGTCGATGCGATCCAACCATTGGGGCGCCTCCCGCTGGAATCGGTCACGCAACAGCCCCTCCGCCGCCGGGGATCGGCAGATATTCCCCATGCAGACAAACAAGATCCGGTACACGTGCCTTCGCCCTCCGATGTGAAGCGTGCTGCAGTGGGGAGCTACGCCGACGGGCGGCGGAGTGCCGCTTCAACGCGCTCAAGATCGGCTTCGGTATCGACGGCGGAACCGGGCAAGGCCGGCGCATCACCGACATGAATCCGAATCCCGCCCCACTGGAATCGCAGCTGCTCCAGCGATTCCTGCCGTTCCAGCTCGCTTGGTACCAGACTGGCGAAAGTCCGCAGCGCGCCGGCACGATAAGCGTAAATTCCCAGGTGTCGGAGCCACAGGCCCGGTGGCATTCCTGCATCATGGGAAAATCCACCGTCGCGATGCCAAGGAATGGGAGCTCGGCTGAAATACAGCGCCAGATCGTCCTGATCCAGAACCACCTTCACGACATTCGGATCGAGCAGCTCCTCCACCGTTCCGATGGGGGTACAGAGTGTCGTGACCGGCGCCTGTGTCTGCGTCAGCAGATGTTCGGCCACCCGGGCCACATTCACTGCGGGCATGGTGGGCTCGTCACCTTGCAAGTTGACGACGACCGTGTCATCCGGCCACCCGCGCTGCTCCACCACCTCGGCGATGCGATCGGTCCCGCACAAGTGCTGTTCGCCCGTCATGCAAACCGTAGCGCCGAAGGAGCGCGCCATCTGCGCGACAAGCTCATGCTCGGTCGCAACGATGACTTCCTCGGCGCCGCTCTCGAGCGCCCGCTGATAGACATGCTGCACCATCGGCAGACCGGCAATCAGTCGCAGCGGCTTGCCAGGCAGGCGGGTCGCACCGTGACGGGCAGGGATAACCACCTTGAACGGCATCAGCGCTCCTCCTCGCTCGACAAGGGGCGAGCTTCGTCGACCAGCATCACCGGGATCCCTTCACGGATCGGAAACGCCAATCGATCCGCTTTGCAAATCAACTCACCCGCCGCAGGCCGGTAGATCAGCGGACCCTTGCAGATCGGACACGCCAGAATCTCAAGCAATTTTCTATCCACTTTTCTTCCCTCGCCTTGGCGACACGGCCGTCCCAGCAGGGCGTCGCTGCCGGATCCATGTCAGTAATTCATCATCAATCGCTGGTGCTACCCGCGCGCTGACGGGCACGAACCAGGCATTGGCCGGTGCGAATCCCACGCATTTGACAGCGTCTTTCTCCGTCATCAGCAAAGGCGCATCCGCAGCGAACGCCAGATCCTGCGGCCGGTAATCATAATGATCGGGAAATGCGTGTTCTACTACCCGCAACCCGGCTTCCCGCAGTGCGTTGAAAAACCGCTGGGGATGTCCGATCCCGGCGATGGCATGGACGGTCTGCCCGCCGAACGCCGCCAGTGGGCGCCGTTGCCTCGCAGTCGCCACATCCAGCGTATCACCAAGCGGCAGGCTCATTCGTCGGACCGGACGCCGGATATCGAATCCCTCACCTTGGATCACCACCGCATCCGCGGTCGCCAAACGCCGAACCGGCTCGCGCAGCGGACCCGCCGGTAGGCAAATGCCATTCCCAAGGCCGCGCGCACCGTCGATGACCACGATTTCGACATCCCGGGCCAGAGCATGATGCTGAAGACCATCATCGCAAAGCAGTACCGTACACCCCTGCGAGAGCAACAGGCGCGCGGCAGCCGCGCGATTCGGTCCGGCAGCGACGGGCAACTGGGTACGCTGAGCAATCAGCACCGGCTCATCGCCCACCACCCGGGGATCGCTGTGTGCCGTCACCCGTTGAGGCCACTGCCCGGAGCGCCCCCCATAGCCACGACACAGAATACCGGGCGCTTCCCCCGCCTCCGCCAGTATTTGAGCCAAGTGGATCACTAGGGGTGTCTTCCCGGTCCCCCCGACGGTGATGTTTCCGACGACAATCACCGGCACCGGCAAGCGAACCGACGCACGCAAGCCCAGCCGGTAAGGCAGGCCATGCAGTGCCCGGCCCAGCGCATATACACCCGACAGGGGCAATAAAGGCAGAGCCCGCCAACGTGGCCCGTACCACAACGCCAGAAGTCGTGATTCCAAGCGCCCACGCCAACCAGCCTGGCTCAACCAGTCGCCTCCATATCCCTGAATTGCAACCGATACAGCTCGGCATAGGCGCCGTTCGCCGCCAGCAGTCGCGCGTGACTGCCCCGCTCGATAATCTGCCCATCCTGCATCATCACGATGCAATCGGCCCGCGTGATCGTCGACAGTCGATGCGCGATGACGAGTGTGGTCCGATCACGCATCAAGGCCTCGAACGCCGCCTGGATATGTCGCTCAGATTCGGTATCCAGTGCCGAAGTCGCCTCATCGAGAATCAGGATCGGGGCGTCCTTGAACAAGGCACGCGCAATTGCCAGGCGCTGACGTTGTCCGCCAGAGAGCAGCACACCTTGCTGTCCGACCGGTGTCCAGACGCCGTCCGGCAGATTCTCGATGAATTCCCAGGCGTGCGCCGCACGCGCAGCCCACTCGATCCGTTCCAGAACCGGCTCCGGATCTTCTCCATAGGCAATATTGGCAGCGATACTGTCATTGAAGAGAATCACTTCCTGGCCAACCACCGCGATCTGACGGCGCAAATCGGTCAATCGATAATCGCGAATATCCACGTCATCGATGAGAATCCGGCCACGCTGCGGCTCATAGAATCGTGGAAGTAGATTGACCAGGGAGGTCTTCCCGCTTCCGGAACGGCCCACCAGAGCGACCGTCTGTCCCGGCTCGATCACCAGATCAATATCTTTGAGAACCTCGCCCTTGGCCGGGTCATAGCAAAGACGCACCGCCTCGAAAGTCACCGCGCCGTGTACCCGCGCTACGCGGTGTGTCCCAGTATCGGTTTCGCTGGCCACTTCCAGCAGCGCAAAGATGCTCCCCGCCGCTGCGATTCCTCGCTGCAGCGTGGAGTTGACGGTCGTCAGTTGCTTGAGGGGATTGAGCAAACCCACCATGGCACCGAGAAACGCAGCAAATGCGCCCGGCGTCATCGCCCCGGAAAGGCTGTCGTTGGTCGCCACATAGACGATACCGGCCATCGGAATCGCGGCGATGAGCTGAATCACCGGATTGCTTGCCGCCTGGGTGAGCGCGCGCTTCATCAGCAGACGGCGGTTGCGCTCGTTGACCTGCTCGAAGCGACGCGATTCATGGTCTTGGGCCCCAAAGACCTTGGCCAGTCGCTGGCCCTTGATCACCTCTTCGGAGGCGGTGGTGAGCTCGCCCATGGAATGCTGGATGCGCGTGCTGATGCGGCGAAATCGCTGGCTGATCCATCGAATCAGAACGGCAATGAGGGGCGCAATGATGAGTGCGAAGACGGCCAGTCCGGGATTGAGGTAGAACATCAGACCCATGAATCCCACGACCTTGAGACTATCGCGGATCATGACCGTGACCGCCTGAGTCGCCGCGTTGGCAACCTGATCCACATTAAACGTCAGGCTGGACAGCAGCTGACCGGAAGCATTGTGGTCGTAAAACGTGCACGGCAGATGCAGAAAATGGCCGAACAGCTGAGTACGGATGGCCTTGATGACACGCTGGCCAACGTTGGCCATACAATAGTCCGACAGAAAGGCTGCCACGCCGCGGGCCAGAAAGAGCCCCAGGACCAATGGCGGCATCCAGCGGATGACCATGGGATCGCGTTCCACAAAGCTGCCATCGAGCAACGGCTTCATGAGCCAAGCGAATGCGGTTTCCGACAGGGCGAAAATCACCATCCCCACGACGGCGGCAAGAAACATGGGCCAATGCGCGAGGCTGTAGCGCAGCAGGCGCCGATAGATCTCGAACGGCGTCAAGGTGGTCTGTGCTGATGTCACGGCGATTCCGTTGGCTGAACGGTCTCGATCACCACATCCCGTATCCCCATCTGCGCCAGCACATCGAAGACCGTGACCACAGCCTGGTGGCTGGCACGCCCGTCGGCGCGGACCGCGACTCGCCGGTCGCGATCTGTCCCCAGGCTCTGTTCGAGCGCACGGCGCAGTGTTTCCGGACGGGAATTCACCACGGCCTGCTCTCCGAGGTAGAAACGGCCATTGCGATCCACTGCCACGGTGACCCCCGGATCGGTTGCCGTTTCCGGAGCCGGCGACGCCTGAGGCAACTCGAGACGCAAACCGGACTGCTTGGCAAAGGTGGTGGTGACCAACAGGAAGATCACGAGCACGAACAGTACGTCGATCAGTGAAATGAGATTGACCTCCGGCTCGTCATGGTGGGACCGGCTGAGCTTCATGAAGCCACCGCACGCGCTTTCGGAGACCGGCGGCGCGGCGCGGACGGCGTTGCCGGAAAACCCCCACCGTACAGGGTATTGATCAAGGCGATGGATGCGGCCTCCATTTCGACAACGATATCAGCAACCCATCCGCGCAAATAGCGATGCATCGCCAAGGCCGGGATGGCCACGATCAGACCCGCCGCCGTGGTGATGAGTGCTTCGGCAATGCCGTGCGCGAGATCCGCTGGATTGCCGACCCCTGCGGAGGTCAGCGCGGAAAACATCCGAATCATGCCGAACACGGTTCCCAGCAGTCCCAGCAGGGGCGTCACACCGGCAATGGTTCCGAGCGTATTGAGATATCGCTCAAGCTCATGGACTTCATGCCGCCCCGCATCTTCGATGCTTTCCTTGACGGCCGCCCGATCCAGGTGGCGGCTGGCCAGGCCCGCCGCGAGAACCTTGCCCAAAGGCGAATGGCGGCGCAAACGGAGCACCGCGTCATCATTCAGCTGATCGCTCTTGATCCATTGCTGCACCTGTGGCATCAGCTCGGCCGGTACGATGCGCGCGCGGCGCAAGCTCCACAAGCGCTCTGCGACGATGGCCACTGCACCCAGCGAACACAGCAGGATGGGGATCATCACCCAACCGCCAGCCCGTACCAATTCCCACATCGACGCTACTCCTGTCCATCACGGCGATCCATCGACCGCATTCTACTTGATCGACCATGGATGCTTCATTCCTTAACACCACACTCGACCGGCAAGTGCCAATACCGGCGCGATCTGCACCGCCACCCAACCACGTGAAGCGCTTTGCCGGGATCGAGGCGCACCTGCACCGCCCCGGCCTCGCCCGTAGCCACCCATTCACTTCCCTGCCGATCGAGGCGCCGGCGCACAGCCCGCGCGGGAAAGTTCCAGCGATTGCCATATCCTGCCGCAATCAATGTCCATTGCGGAGCAACCGCTGACAGGAACGTGGCCGATGAGGCCCCTGCGCTGCCGTGATGGCCCGCGATCAGCACATCGGCACGTACATCCACGCCCTGCTTCAGCAAGATTCGTTCACCCCGGCGTTCCAGGTCGCCCATGACCAGCATCCGTCCCCCCGGCGCCGTGATTTGCAGAACACACGACCCCTCGTTATCCGAACCGCGATAACCTGCAGGGGGATACAGTACTTCAAACATTACGCCATCCCAGCGCCAGGTCTCGCCGCTTCGGCAGGGACGCGTTCCAGGGAACGGATGCTCCCCACCACCCAACCATTCGCGCACGGCCATGACCTGGCGCAGACGGACCGCGCCCCCACTGTGGTCGATATCATCATGACTGACGATCACCCGATCCACTTGATCGATGCCTTCACTGCGCAGATAGGGTTCAATCACCCACTCGACCGCATCGGTATCGCCCATGCGTGGTCCGGTGTCGTAGAGCAGAACATGGCGTGCCGTGCGCAAGACGAGAGCCTGCCCTTGGCCGACATCCAGCAGGGTGGCCTCCACGACCCCCGGCTCAATGGGCTGACCCGGTCGGATCAGCGCCAGAACGACCAGCAACGCGCCCATGATGCGACCTGGCGTTCCCCGCGGGGCCAGTAACCAGGCCGTACCGCCTATCATCATCCCCACCCCGATCCAATCCAGCATGGGCAGACTGCTTGCCGCAACCGGCCAGCTCGCCAACCCTGCCCACGGCGTCCACAGGACCGACAGCGTGGTCGCCGCAGCGCCCAACAATGGCGTGGCCAAGGCCGGGAAAAGCGCCCCCAGCAGCGTGCCGGCAAGGATCAACGGCAGCAACAGCACGCTGAATACCGGGACCAGAATCAAGTTGGCTGCAGGTGCCACCCACGACAGACGGCCAAAAGCGAGCAGCAACAATGGCGCCAATCCCAGCGTGACCAGCCACTGGGCGCGCACCAGAGCGCTCAGGCCGCGCCAGCGCCCAAGTCGTCCGCCGAATCCGGCATACAGGCAGCCCACCGCGCCAAACGACAGCCAGGTACCCGGCGCCAGAGCTGCTCGTGGGTCAAGGGTCAACACCAAAGCCAGTGTCGTCAGAAGGAGTCTGGCCCCGGACCGTTCGCGGCGCCACCAGAGTGCGGCCACGAAAGCTGCCATCATCAGCAGCGCGCGCTGGACCGGGACTGAAAATCCCGCGAGAAGACCATAGGCGCCGCCCGCACCCAGTAACGCAATCGCACCAGCCCTGGGCGCGGCCAAGCGCAAGGCCACCGCCGGCAAGCGTGGCCACAACCAGCGGGTCAAGGCGTACACGGGTGCAGAAGCCATCAGAATGTGCTGCCCCGATACCACCGCGATATGGCTCGTACCGGTGTCGCGGAATACTCGCCATTGCTCGGATGTCACCGCGCCCTGATCACCGAGGGCCAACGCACGGATAAGCCCGGCATGGGGATGATCGGCCAAGGCCCGTTCCAGGTTTTGCGCCAGGTGACCCCGAAGGCGAGCCAGGCCCCAAGGGGCAGCCTCGAGCCGCCCGTTGGCGGAATCCTCCCGAACATAGCCAGTCGCAACGATGTTCTGCCGGAACAGCCAGGTTTCGTAATCGAAGACTCCCGGATTGCGCAGTCCCCGGGCAGCGCGCAGACGCAGCGTCAAGCGCCAGGTTTCACCCGGTCTGTAGAGGCGGCCCTGACCGTAATCGGAAATCCGCAGCCGTGCGCCGGACACGACGACCGCCGGCCCCGCATCGCTCGACACCACTTCAGCCAGCAAGCGCTGATGGATTCCACGAGATTGCGGAAAGTCCAGGATGCGAACCACCACGGTGGTGGTTACGCCCCGAGGCGGCAATTCGGGGCGTTGAGCCAGAAGCGCCGCACCTGAAACCGCGGCCCACCAGATCCCGGTCATTACTGCGGCCAATGGCAACATCCAGCGTGAACGGGTGGCGACCGCTGCCACCATGGCGCCCAGCGGGATCAGGCCCAAGAACAGGCATTGTCGGAACCCCGGCAGTACCGGGCTGAGCTGAAGCGCCAACATGCCCGCGACATAGGCCGCCAGAACCACCGCGGGCATTACCGCCCGCCATCAGAAAGGGTGCAGACTCCCTGCCTCGAGGCGCAGTACCCGATCCATGCGGTGCGCCAGATTGATGTCATGGGTGACGATGAGGAAGCTCGTTCCCAATTGGCGATTGAGCGTTTGCATGAGGTCATAGATATGGCCGGCGGTTCCGGGATCAAGGTTACCCGTAGGTTCATCGGCCAAAACACAGGGCGGTTCAGTGACGAGTGCCCGCGCCAAGGCGGCCCGCTGACGCTCACCACCGGAAAGTTGAGCCGGCCGATGATGCAGGCGTCCGCCCAGGCCCACCCGCTCCAGCATATTTTGGGCGCGATCCTCAGCCTCCTGGGGTGCCGCGCGACGCAGCAACAGCGGCATGGCCACGTTCTCGAGTGCACTGAACTCCGGCATCAGATGATGAAACTGGTAGACGAAGCCCATCGCCCGATTGCGCAGCCGGCCCCGCGCCGCGTTGCCAAGGCGGTGCATCGATTCACCAAGCACCTTGACCTCGCCCGCAACGGGACGCTCCAAGCCGCCCAGTAGATGCAGCAACGTACTTTTGCCCGACCCGGATGCCCCTACGATGGCGACCTGTTCTCCGGCAGACAGTGTCAGATCCACGCCATCGAGCACCGGCACTTCGCTCTGTCCCTGTCGAAACCGCTGCACCAGACCCTGACAGGTCAGTACCGTTTGCGGATCACTCATAGCGCAATGCCTCAGCCGGATCGATGCGCGCCGCACGCCAAGCAGGGTACAGAGTCGAGAGCAAAGACAATGCAAACGCCAGGACGGAGATGCGAACCACGTCCGTGATTTCAAGGCGTGAGGGCAGCTCGCTGATGTAATAGACATCGGCCGGCAGAAACTGGAATCCCGCCGCTCGTTCGATGAATGGAACCAGCGTCTCCACGTTGAGCGCAATCAGAACGCCAACCGCCACGCCGGCCAGGGTTCCCACGGTACCGATCAACACACCCTGGACGATGAACACGCCCATGATGCTGGCCGGGGACGCGCCGAGCGTGCGCAGGATGGCGATATCGCCCTGCTTGTCAGTCACCACCATCACCAGCGTGGAGACAATGTTAAACGCCGCCACCCCGACGATCATGGCCAGGATGATGAACATCACCGTCTTTTCGGTTCGGATGGCGCGGAAGAAATTGGCGTGGCGGCGGGTCCAGTCCGTCGCGAAGTATCCCGGATCGAGCACCTGAACCAGATCTCGACTCACCTGTGGCGCCCGATAGACATCATCGAGCTTGAGCCGCACACCGCTCACCGCGTCGCCCAGACTCATCAGCCGGGCCGCGTCGGCCAGATGTACAAAGGCCTGCGTCCGATCGTATTCGTACATGCCGACCTCGAACACGCCGACGACGCGGAACCGCCGCAGACGTGGGATCAGCCCAGCTGGCGTCAGATTGGCCTGCGGCACCATCAGATCGACCGCATCCCCGATTCCCACGCCCAATGCTTCGGCTAGCGCCTTGCCGAGAACGACGCCATAACCCCCGTCGGTCAGGTCTTCCAGTCGGCCTGCCACCATGCGCTGCCCGACTTCAGAAACCTGGCCTTCACGCGCTGGCAACACCCCGTAGAGCATGCCGCCCGTGAGAATCCGGCCATGGCGAAAAATGGCCTCGCCTTCGATGTAAGGTGCGGTGCCGATCACATGAGGATGCCCAGCCACCTGATCCGCCAATCGCGGCCACTGCTCGACGCGGATATCGAAATTGCTGACGGTGGCGTGCGCCGTCATGCCGAGGATGCGCTGACGCAACTCCTGCTCGAAACCATTCATCACCGACAGCACCACGATCAATGCAGCCACACCCAGCATCACCCCGAGCATCGAGATGAGCGAGATGAACGAGATGAAGTGGTTGCGCCGGCGAGAGCGGCTGTAGCGCAAACCAATGAACAGTTCAAAGGGGCGAAACATAGGGGCGCATTAGAGCACAAATCCCGAGCGGTGCGAATGCGTACCGACACAAGATCCGACGCGGCCGTCGCCGCCTCCACTCACCCGCCCCGAGCCCCTGGAAAATCGACGGCACTACCTCTGGTCCGCGTGCGCGAAGCGAAACAGTCCCAGCAAGGCCAGCGCGGTGACGAGAGCCCCGAACCCAAACGTCGCAGACGCCCCATACCCGCTCCACAGCACGCCAGCCAGCGCACTGGCGAGAAAAGTCGCGATCCCGGTGGCCAGATGAAACACACCGAAGGCGGTTCCGCGCAATTCGGGCGGCGCCGCGTCCGCGATCAGCGTCGACAGCAGACCTTGCGTCAAACCCATGTGCAAGCCCCACAACACCACCCCGCCCATCAACATACCCGTACCAGAGGCACTGGCCAGAACCAGATCCGATGCGATCAACACCACCAGACCCGCCGCCATCAGCAGCCGACGGGAGCGGTGATCCGCCAGGACACCGGCGGGATAGGCCGAAGCCGCATAGGCCAGATTCATCACCACCATCACGAGGGGGACTTGGCGCATTGCGAATCCGAGATCTTCGGCGCGCAGCACCAGAAATGCCTCGCTGAAACGCGCCAGGGTGAGCAGACTGGCAAAGCCCAGCGCGGCCCAGTATCGACCCGGCAGATCGCTCAATACCGATAGCCTGAGTGGTGACGACGGCGGTGAAGCCGGCGCGGCCCGCGGCGGCTCGCGAACCATCAGCATCAGGATCAACACCGACAGTACCGCGGGGATTACCGCCACCGACATCACCGCGCGGATATCCCCGGCGAACCATCCCATCAAGATCAGCGCCAGCAGAGGACCGGCCACGGCGCCGACGGTGTCGAGCGCCTGGCGCAGGCCGTAGGCCGCACCGCGAACGGCCTGTGGCGTGAGATCGGCCACCAGCGCGTCACGCGGCGCGCCGCGAATGCCTTTGCCGACGCGATCGATAAATCGCGCCACCAGAACAGTCGTCGCGCTGCCCGCCAACGGAAACAGCGGCTTCACCAGCGCCGCCAACCCATAACCCAGAACCGTGAGCCCTTTGCGTCGACGCACCCGATCACTCAGCACGCCGGAGAACACCTTGGCCAGGGCAGCCGTGGCCTCGGCGATTCCTTCGATCATCCCGACCACCGCCACTGAGGTCCCGAGCGTCACCACCAGAAACACCGGCAACAGGCTATGGATCAGCTCCGAGGAGGTGTCCATCAGCAAACTGACGCTGCCCAAGGCCCATATCGCTCCAGGAAGGCGGGGACGCGCAGACATGACCATCACTCCTCAGGGCAAATCGATTGCGCATGGCTTTTACTGCCCTACGAAATCCGCTATAGTTCACGCCCCCGCGGAGAGGTGCCGGAGCGGTTGAACGGGGCGGTCTCGAAAACCGTTGATCCCGCAAGGGATCCGAGGGTTCGAATCCCTCCTTCTCCGCCAATCCCGCCTGTCCCGCAAGCCACGCCGCGGTAACCCCATCGGCCTTACATGGGATCCCGGTGCAGCGAACGCCCCACCCCCATTGATCCCGGCGGCTGATCCGCATTCAGGCATGCAATTCGGAGATCCGGCCAAGCCCCCGTCGGGCGGCTTATCCCCTTCTCGCCGTCGTCCTCACGATGATCATGAGCGCCGCAGACACGGGCGCTTGAGCTGGCGAGCCACCGCCTGACGCCGGTAATCCGTGTCGAGCCGCCGAGATTCCCTTCCCCGCAGGGATGATGCGTTTACGAAGTGGTCTGCTCCAAGGTGATCTGTACCTGGCAGCGCCCCTGCTCCGCGCTTGGCGAGAAGCTCAGAACACGGACACGCAGCCCCCGTTGTGGCAGGCCATTGATCCAGTGCAACAGGCTTTCATAAGGCACCTCGTGGAAGCTCATCTGCACCGCCGCGTCACCCTGGCTCTGCGCTTCCACGACGAACGGTTCCAAGGCCAGCTCGCGCACCAATTGCTGCGCTGCGAGCAGCGGGCTTTCGCCGTTCGCAGCCGATGCGACCGTGATCGCCCGCAATTCACCGATCACCGCAGCGGCTTCCTGCATCCTGGCCAGTTCGACCCGCTGTGCGGCCACGGTTGCCGTCAGATCATGCCAGCGCCGAATCCCCGGCTGGACAACGCCCGCGATCCAGCCCGCCACCAAGGCCATCGCCGCAGCCAGCAGCAGCAATCGCTGCTCGCGCAGGCTGCGTTGTTTCCACCAACCGCGCAGGCTCACGATCGAAACTCCAGGCGAATACGCGCGCGGGTGCGCCCATTATCACTGGCTGCGGATAACCGGCTCATGGCCACGCCGGATTGCCCCAGGAGTGGAGTCACCGCCTCCAGTGCTGCCAGATCCGATGTCCGCACCGAGAGCTCCAACGTTCCATCCTGATATTGCAGATCTTCGAGGGCATAGTCCGGCAGATCCGTCAACGGCGCCGATACCGTCGCCAGGAGGCGCAGCAAGGGATCCGCCCCACTGCCCTGACGCAACTGCTTCAGCGCCTGGGCCATCTGGATCGCCGGATCGACCACGCGACGTGCCTCGGGAAAGGTCTCGCGATAGAGTTGCGCCATCTGCTCGCTCAACTGGCGCTGCTGCTGTTCCAGAACAAGGGTCTGATAAATTGGATATCCGGCAGCCACCATTCCCCACAAGACAGCCATCGCCACCGGCAAACGCCAGCGCTTCAAGATTGCAGGCATTGCCTCATCCTGTGCGCTCCCCGTATTGCCCAGCGCCAAGCCGGCTACCGTTTCCCGGGCCGGACGTTGCCAACCCTGTTCCGGTGGCCATGACGACATGCTGATTTCCGGCAACATCTCGGCGAGTTCCTGAACCTGCGCTGGATCAGCGATCACCCTGAGCGCCGTCGCTGGTGGATCGTCGACGTTGCCCCACAGGCGACGCAGCATTGGTGCGAGCGCCTCGGGCTCGCAGCCCCATCCCGTCCAGGGGCCGGTACGGACATTGACCTCCCGAGACCCCAAGGCCACGGTCCAGTAGCCGGGCTCCCAGGCGAGCGCCAGGCACGCCGGCAACAGCGGTACAGTCGGAAATCCGAGCTCGGCAAGCCGATCGCGCCAACGCGCCAGATCGTGCCGGCTCACCGCCACCACCGGAATGCATTTGTCCGGCTGGCGTTGCCCAATGGTGAAATCATACTCTTCGAGCTCACCCGGCAAGGACTCTTCCATCGCATAGGGAACCGCGCGCACCAAGGCCTCACGCCCGCGCACGGGCAACGCCAAGGTCTGCAGCAAGAGCCGGGAGGTCGGCGCCAATGCCCACACCGCGCCCGGCTCCGGCGGCGGCTGGATCGGCGGAGCGCCATTGGAGGCGGGTGACACGCCTTCGGCGACGCCGATCGCCTGCCAGGTCACGACCCCCGCATCATCCGCGGGCAGATGAATCAGCCAGCCCTTCATTGGTCTCGATTCGTCGCTGTCGCGCCTGAACGGAAACGTCTTTGCCGTTGCGTCGCAATCGGGTTTCGTAATGCCATGTGCGCCGTCCCACTGTGGTGATGGTATCGAGCTGAAAATAGTCACTGGTCGTGGTCACCAGGGTCGAGAAATCCGCTGGCGTACCGGGCGCAGCCGCCAGCCAGTCCTGGAGGCTGGCAAACGGCTTCGCAAGCGCCCGACGGGCCAGCTCTTCTCCGCCTCGGCCGCCGGCCAGGACATCCAGAATCAAGGGGGGCGCCGTATTGACGTTGATGGCGCCAGGCTCGGGCAAGGCAACCACATAAGGCATCAGCCGCGCCAAGGTCCTGCCATCGATATCCGCGACGAAGCGCAGCTCCTGAACTGACGCCATCGGCCCGTTCGCCGCCCGATAGGACGGTTCCGCACGCAGGTAGAGCACATCCTCCCCACCTCCGGGCAGGGCGATCGTGTCGGGATCGAGCCAGTCAATGATCGCCTCCACACGCACATTGGACAAATCCAAGCGCCGCAGCAGCGCCTTGAAAAAAACAATGGCAGCTGCATTGGGCTCCCCGCCGATCACCAGTGCATTGAGATTGAACCGTCCCTGTAGATCGCTCAGTGAGCCACGCGCTTGCCCCCCGGGAACGGATAAAGTCGTGGAAGGCCTCGCCCACACTTCATTCCGGTGGTCCACCGTGGCACCCGCCCCATCGCGGCGCAACACCACAACCGCCCATGCTTCCATGCTCGCGACGTGGTCTGCCGCCTGGAGTTCTTCCAGAACGCCACTCGCGCGGCCGACAAAGACATCAAGTCGATCGAGCCAAGCCACCGCCAGAACGGTGACGATAGCTGCCAACAGCACCGCCCCCAATAAAGCCACACCCCGCTCGGAATTCGATGCGCCGCTGATCACGGCAATACCCAGCGTCGTTCGAGCCGCCCCCAACCCGCGATGTCCCAGCGCAGCGAGAGCGCGCGCGGCAGAACATCGGCAGCGCCTCCCGGTGGCGGCCAGTCGCTGCGCCAGCGGCCCTCCTGGTCAAGCCAGGTCAACTCAACGGCCCGCAGCCCCGTCAATACGACGGTGAACACTGGCTCGTCACCCGGCGCTGCGTCCAGGATTGGACTCGCCGCCCGCTCCCAACGCCCATCAGCCAAACGGTAGCGTACGCGCATCAGATCGGCGCGCGGAAAATCCAGCGGATTGGGCACGCCTGCACGGACCAGATCCAGCTGTCCCGCGCGGGCCACAAGCGGCGGCTGACGATCACCACGGGCATCCCGCACGCTACGCGCCGCGAGCTGGGTGATATCGCGCTCGAACAGTGTCTGGGCGCGCTCCAGGGCAGTCCATTGCGCCTGCGCCTCGCGCACGCCCTCCTCGGCGCGCAACGCGCCCCGAACGCCCTGGTAGGCCAGTATGCTCAGGACCGAGAACACCATCATCGCCACCAGCAATTCCAGCAAAGTGAATCCGGCGACGCGAGTCCTCACGGCTCCCCCAGGTAGATTGCCCAGAGCCCCAGCCCCTGCTGCAGCGCCTGATCGCTTGCCACGGTCACTTCGGCCTTGCGCAAGCCCGGGTCCGCTGCAGCCACGACGCGGGCTTGCCAATACCAGGTGCGGCCCAGCAGCGTCGTCTGGCCGCGCCGCGTGCCCAGTGCCGGCCACTCCGTCGCCAGACGCAGGTCGGTCATCACATTCTGCGCCACCCACGCCGCCTGGGTTCGATCCCGCAGGTATCCGGTATCGACCGCGGCGCGTCCCACCGTCTGCACCAACGCGGCGAGCGCGACCGCAGTAACCAGCAGAGCCACCATGACTTCCAGCAACGTGAATCCGTTCTGGCGACGCATCGCGCTCAAGGGCTGGCCAGTTGGCGGCGAACCTCGCCCCAGCCGGTCCCCGTGACGATCCAGCGCACCCCGGATTGCTCCAGCTCGATCCGGAACGGGCTCACCTCGCCGCTGCCCAGAAGATAGATCTGCGGTGTCTGCGCATCGCCCCCAGCCGTGGGCAGCCGTCGCCCCTCCACCTCGGTGCGCCAACGCAATCCGGGTGGCCAGGCGCGATCCCGGCACGGTGGGTGTGACAGTTTTTCCCATTTCCCGGCACGGTAGATTCGAAAGCCATAATGAGTCGGGTCCACACGCAAGCCCAGATGACGCGGGCCGGCCACGGCGACCTCGATGGCCTGATCGATACAAAGGACCAGCCGATCGGCCTCACGGGCCAGCACCCGTCCGGGATCCGGACCGCGGGTCGACAGCAGCGCCACCGTGCTGATGACCCCGATGATCACGATCACGATCATCAGTTCGATCAAGGTGAAGCCGGCCGCCTCGCGCATTGGCTAGTCCAGATCCCAGCTCTGGATATCGGCGTTGACGCCCTCGCCCCCCGGCTTGCCATCGGCGCCCAGGCTGCTGATCTCCACTTCATCGTTCAACCCGGGGCTAAGGTAGCGATAGGGTCGACCCCAGGCGTCCTTGGGCATGCGATCGAGATACCCCCCTTGACGATAGGCCGGCGGAATCGGTTCGATGGCAGGCTTTTCGACCAGCGCCTCGAGCCCCTGATCCGTCGTGGGATAGCGGTAATTGTCGAGCCGATAGAGGTTGAGCGCGGTTTGCAGAGCACGCAGGTCCTGCTTGGTCTTGGTGACTCGCGCCATGTCCGGGCGGTCCATGATGTTCGGCACGATCAGTGCCGCCAGGATGCCCAGGATCACCACCACCACCATGATTTCGATGAGGGTGAATCCCTTCGCGCGCTTGGGTTTCGGCATATGGACTCCTAGGCCATGAGTTGATTCAAGTCGAAAATCGGCAGCAGAATCGCTAGGACGATGACGAGCACGATCCCGCCCATGAGCAGGATCAGCAACGGCTCCAGTACCCGGACAGCCGCGTTGATCCACGCTTCCTGATCTTGCTCTAACTGGTGCGCTGCCCGTTCCAGCATCTCGCCCAGACGACCGCTGCCCTCCCCGCTGGCGATCAGATGCAGCGTCATGGGTGGGATGCGGCCGGTTCGCTGTAGACTGTTGAACACCCCCGATCCTTCACGAACGCGCTCGGCGGCCTCGAGCACGGCCTCGCGCAACGGCAGGTGCAACAGCACGGCCGCACCGATACGCATGGCCTCGACCACCGGAACGCCGCTGCTCACCAGCAATCCAAAAGTCCGTGTGAAGTGGGCGATGTCATTGCCGGCAAGCACGCCACCGAGCAGCGGCAGACGCAACAGCGCGCGGTGCCAACGGTTGCGAAATGCGTTTTGACGCAGCGCCCGCAAGAACACCACGACACTCAACCCGGCGGTCATCAGTAACCCGATCCCCCAATCCCGCAGAAACGCGCTCAAGCCGATCAGTGCCTGTGTCAACCACGGCAACGGTCGATCCATGCCGGCAAACACCTGGACCACTTCAGGCACGACAAACACCAGCATGGCCACGACGATTCCGATCGAGACGAGACTCAACAGAGCCGGATAGATCATGGCCGCCGTCACGCTCCGGCGCAGTCGGTCCCGATTCTCGGTGTGTTCGGCGAGGCGCTCCAGAACCGCATCCAGATGTCCCGTCTGCTCACCGGCGGCGACTGTTGCGACATAATCGGCCGGAAATACGCGCGCAAAGCGCCGCATGGCGGCCGCCAGCGGCAACCCTTCACTCACCTGACCGTGTATCGCCAGCAAGATGCCGCGCGCCGCGCGCTTGGGCGTCTGGTTCGCTACCGTCTGCAGGGCCTCAGCGAGTGGGACGCCCGCGCGCAGCAACATCGCGATCTGCCGCGTCATCAGGGCCAGCGCGCGCACCCCCAGACGACGGCCATGGTGTTGCCCGCGTGGCGAGGTTTCCACGATCGGCGTCACCGCCAGCGGCGTGAACCCCTGCTCACGCAGACGCGCGCGCACTTGGCGCGGGTGATCGCCCTCCTGAACGCCCCGGTGCCGACGTCCACCCGCGTCAATGGCTTCGAACTGGAACGCCGCCATGACTACTCCTGCCGGCTCACACGCAGCACTTCATCGAGCGTGGTCACGCCGGCGCGCACCTTGGCGAGCCCGGCCTCACGCAAGGGGGCCGATTGCCGGCGCGCCATGGCTTCCATCTCGGCTTCGGGAACACCATCGTGGATCATGCGACGTAGGCTTCCGTCGATGCCGATCATCTCGTAGATGGCCGTGCGTCCCCGGTAACCGGTCTGTCGACAGGCCGGGCATCCAACAGGGTGATAGATCACCGGCAGTGTTTCCGCGTCGTGCAAACCCAGCAGAACACGTTCGCGCGCATCGGGAGGCGCTGCCCGCCGGCAATCGGGACACAAGCGGCGCACCAGGCGCTGCGCGGTGGTTGCAAGCAGCGTGGAGGCGATCAGGAACGGCTCGATGCCCATATCCACGAGACGGGTCACGGCGCCAATGGCGCTATTGGTGTGCAGAGTCGACAGCACCAGATGCCCGGTCAGACTCGCCTGCACGGCGATGCGGGCGGTTTCGAGGTCACGGATCTCCCCCACCATCACGACATCCGGGTCCTGGCGCAGGATGGCCCGCAAACCGCGCGCGAAGCTCATATCCACTTTGGTATTCACAGCGGTCTGGCTGATCCCCTCGAGGAAATACTCGATGGGGTCCTCGACCGTCATGATGTTGCGGCTGGATTCGTTGAGATGACTCAATGCGGCATAGAGCGTGGTGGTCTTGCCCGACCCGGTCGGGCCGGTCACCAGCACGATGCCATGGGGCTCCGCGATCCATGACACGAGCCGTTCCCGTTCGGCCGCCTCGAAACCGATTTCGCGCAGCGACAATCGCCCTGCCTGTTGATCCAGCAGCCGCATGACCACCCGCTCGCCATGGCCTGAGGGAAGCACCGAAACGCGCACATCCACCGCGCGCCCCGCAATGCGCAGCGAAATCCTGCCGTCCTGCGGAAGGCGCTTCTCGGCGATATCGAGCCGCGCCATCACCTTGATGCGCGAAACCAGGAGCGGTGCCAGCGCGGCCTTGGGGCGCAACACTTCACGCAGCACACCGTCCACCCGCAGGCGCACCCGCATGGTCTTGGCAAAAGGTTCGAAGTGAATGTCCGACGCGCCTTCGCGCACCGCCTCGGTCAGAATGGCATTGATCAGCCGGATGATGGGGGCATCATCGGCCTGTTCCAGCAGGTCGGCCGGCTCCGGCAAGGCGAGTGCCAAGTCGTGGAGGTCGCCGGCCTGATCCAGACTGTCGATCACCTCGGCCGCGGCGCCACCCTCGCCGCTGTAGCAGCGATTGAGAGCGGCCTCGAATTCCTCCGCCGACAGCTCGACCAACGTCAGCGGCCGGTTCAGGCGGACTCTCAGCGTGCTCAGCACGCTCAGATTGGCATCGGGCCGGTACCAGACCCGTGCCTGCTGAGCATCGAGTTCGCCGACAATCAGCCCGTGCCGGCGGGCAAAGGCGAACGGCAGCAAGCCGTTTTCGTCACCGGCGGACACCGCCGCCCTCCTCGATCGGCGCCATCTCCTCTCCGGGCGCCACTTCCGGAAGCAGGGAGCGCGATGGCAATACCGGCTCGCGTGCCCGGAGCTGTTGCTGCCGGATGGCCTCGTACTTGCCGTGCGTCGCGAGTTGGTTATCCTCGGCCATCAACAAGACTGTCGGGCGCAGAAAGACCATCAGATTGCGCTTGACCACCCGGCTGTTGTCAAATCGAAACAGGGCTCCCAGTACTGGAATCGACGACAATCCGGGAACGCGGCTCTGCCCCTCGGACAGCTGATCGTCGATCAATCCCCCCAGGACGATGGTTGCGCCATTGTCGACCAGCACATTGGTCTTGATGGCGCGCTTGTTGGTGACCACATCCACGGCACCGATCCGGGCCTTGCTCGCCTGCTCCACACTGGCCACCTCCTGCTCGACCTTGAGGAGCACGGTGCCGTCTTCATTGATCTGGGGCTTGATCTTGAGCGTCAGGCCGACATCCTGCCGATCGATGGTCTGGAACGGATTGAGTGCCGAGTCACTGGCGCCGGTGTTGGTGAACTGCCCCGTTAGGAAGGGCACGGTCTGGGCGACGACGATTTCGGCTTCCTCGTTGTCGAGCGTCAGCAGGGTCGGTGTCGACAGGATATTGGTGTCGGTGTCGCTGAGCAGGGCGCGCAGCAACACGGCCCAGTCGGTCCCGCTGCCATTGACCTTGCCGATCGCCAGGGTTCCACCTTCGCCAACCGAGATACCATCGGTCGAACCACCCGTCGTGGTTCCCGTATCGTCACGCGAGCCCAGCAAACTGGTGGCCAGTGTGCCCAGGCTCAAACCGCTGTTGGCGAAATTGATCAAGCCTGCGGGCCCCGAACCATCGGATATCCCGCTCACGGCCCACTGCACGCCGACCTCCTTACTGCGGTCCGCCGATACTTCAACGATCAATGCTTCGACCATGACCTGCGGCCGGCGGATATCGAGCTGTTCGATGACCGAACGACCGGTCGCGATCTGATCGGGCGCCGCGGTAATCACGACGGCATTGGTGGCGGCATAGGCCTGGACACGAGCCCGATCGCTGTTACCTGGAGCGGGTGCGGGTGTGCCGTCAGCGGCCTTGCCGGCGACTGCACCGCCCAGAATGCTGGCAATGATTGGGGCCACCTGTTCGGCACGGGCGTAGCGCAACGTGGCAACATAGGTATTGCCGCCGGCACTGCGGGGGCCATCCAGCTGTTGGACCAGCTGCTGCAGTCGTGCACGGGTGGCGCGATCGCCACTCAGGATCACACTGTTGGTACGCTCATCCGCCACCACCTGGCTGGCCGCACCTTCGCCGGCCAGCGCCTTCAGGGCGCGCACGACCTCCGTTGCGGACGCCTGCGTCAGCGCGATGACTTGTTGCTGGTTGTGCGTCGGCCGATCGAGCGCGCGCACGATTTCGACCAGGCGGCCGACATTGGCCGCCTGGTCGGAGATCAGCAGGGTATTGGTATCGGCATAGGCCGCCACCAGCCCGTTCTGTGGTACCAGCGGGCGCAAAACGGGAACGAGTTGAGCTGCGGGGATATAGGTGAGCGGAATGACTTGGGTGACAAGGCCGTCCTCAGCAGGCTGCTGTGTGCCGATACGCACCGGCGTGCCACTCTGCCGAGCGTTGACATCCGGAACGATCTTCGTCACGGCGCCTTCTTCGACCGCCGAGAAGCCGTTCACCTCCAGCACCGACAAAAAGATCTGGTAAACCTCGGCAGGACGCAGCGGTCCTGGAGAGATCACGGTGACCCGTCCCTTGACACGCGGATCCACGACAAAACTCCGACCCGTGATCCGCCCGATGGCTTCGATCACTGCACCCAACTCGGCTTCCTGGAAATTCAGCGTGACCGGCTCGTTGGTCTGTGCCCGCAGCCCCGCCCCGGAGAACCCCAGAATCAGCGCCACGCACACGATCGCCCATCTCCGCCGGCTTACCTCAGTCATGAAGCTCTTCCCTATCATGCAACTCCTTCATCCGTTCACGCACCCAGACCGCGGTATCTGGATCAGCTTCTGAGAGATCGTTCAGCCAGCGCGCCATATCCTCGTCCTGAACCCCATCCGTACGGCCCGCCTGCGCCGTCTCGGGCTGCAAGTCGTGCGGGCCGGGCTCGGTGCCGGCTTCAGGATACAGAGGCAGCACTGTCTTGCGGCCGTTGTGCTGCAGCACCACATGATCCGAGAAAATCTGGTGAAGTTGGACATTGGACTCCAGCACACCGCCTTCCCCCAGCACGTGAGTCTGGCCTTCGTATTCGATGATCGCCAATGGGAAAGCGAACCCCGTGCTCACGCCTCGCAGCCGAGCCGATAGCGAGCTTGGCCCTGCAGCCGCAATCGCGGCTGTAGGCAGCGTGACAGTGGGCAGCAACGGGTTGGCAAGGCTGCGAGCCAGTGCGTCGGACGTCATGTCGTCCCGAGCGTCCATCAAGGCCGGTACGGCTTCGGATGCGGGTACGCCCGGATGTCGCCATGTGTGCAGATGCCAGAACATCGCCGCGATGATTCCAACAGTCAACAGCAAGGGGAGACGAACGCGCAAAACAGTCATCCGAAGACTCGGCACCAGACCATCCCCTTATCTTGGCGGGGATCGACCCGGCATGTCAGGCTGTCATATTCAAACGCTGACACTCTAGCGGTCGAAGATGACAGTTCGGGGTCGCCTGTGCTGGGAGCCCTGATCCCGGAACAAGCAAAAGCAGGATCAATGGCTTTGACTCCCTTCCTTGGCTGCATTAACCTTCCATCCCTTCCAATGGTTTAGCCTGGCCGACGGCCGACCTGATTGGCCCGAGCGCACGGATGCCCCCATTGATTTCACGCCAACGACCGTCGCACGAGGGAGACCCGGTTTCATGAGCACCGACCGAATTCATCTGGGCCAAGTGATCAAGCAGACCCCAAGGCTTGCCGCCCGTATTCCCAATTTCATCAAGGCGGGCCGGATTCTGAATCCCCTTCGCCACCATACTTCCTTGGGTTCGGTCATCGAGAATTCGGCGCGCCGCTATGCCGACAACCCCGCCATTTTCTATCAGGATCGGCGGTACTCCTACAAGGAGTTCAATGCTCAAGCCAACCGGGTTGCGCATTTTCTGCTCCAAAAAGGCGTCAAGAAAGGCGATGTGGTCGCCCTGTTCATGGAAAATCGGCCCGAATTCCTGTTCTGCGCCGTCGGAATCGCCAAGGTCGGCGGCGTGGCTGCCCTCATCAATACCTCACAGACAGGGAAAGTGCTCTCCCACAGCATCAATCTGGTCAAGCCGGTCCTGGCCATCGTTGCCGAGGAACTCGTCGAGCCGATCGAAGCTGTGCGTGGCGAGCTCGAGTTGCCAGCCGATGCCTACTATTTCATGGCCGATACCGACACACTGCGCGACTTCGGTCAAGAACCGGACAACTACCAGAATCTCGCCCGCATCGTTGCCGCTCTAAGCACCGAGAACCCGCCGACAACGGCCACCGTCACCAAGTCGGACTTCCTGTTCTACATCTATACGTCCGGCACCACCGGGATGCCCAAAGCATCCATCACCAATCATGAACGCTGGCTCGCGGCTCACGCGGGTTTCGGACACGTCGTTTCGGGAATGCGGCCGGACGACGTGTTCTACCTCACGCTGCCGCTCTACCACGCCACTGGCCTGTTGGTCTGCTGGGGCGCCATCGTCGCTGGCCCGGCCGCCGTGGTCATTCGTCGGCGCTTCAGTGCCAGCGAATTCTGGAAGGATATTCATCACTATCGCTGCACGGGTTTCGGTTATGTCGGCGAGCTGTGTCGTTATCTGCTCAACCGGCCACCGCAGGATGATGACGCCGACAACCCGGTCCGGATGATGATCGGCAACGGGCTGCGGCCGACGATCTGGAAGGAATTCCGCCAGCGCTTCGCGGTCGACAATATTTACGAGTTCTACGCCTCCAGCGAAGGCAACGTGGCGTTTCTGAATGTCTTTAACATGGACAACACCATCGGATTCGGCGGCGGCAACATCGCCTTGGTCAAGTATGACAAGGAAACCGAGCAGCCGGTGCGCAATGCCGATGGTTACCTGGTCCCCGCCGATGACGGAGAGCCTGGGTTGCTGCTCGGAAAGATCACCAAGGCAACGCCTTTCGTGGGCTACACGCAAAAGGAAAAAACCGAAGCCGCATTGCTGCGCAACGTGTTTACCCAAGGTGACGTCTACTTCAACACGGGCGACCTGATTCGTCATATCGGTTGCCGCCACTACCAGTTTGTGGACCGCACCGGCGACACCTTCCGTTGGAAGGGCGAGAATGTATCGACCACTGAGCTGGAAAGCATTCTCAGCAGCCATCCCCATATTGAGGAAGCTGTCGTCTACGGCGTTCAAATTCCGAACACAGACGGCCGCGCCGGCATGGCCGCGATCACGCCCTGTATTCCCGAATCCGAAATCGATTTCAAAGCGTTGCTGGCCTTCATGCGCAAGGAATTGCCACCGTATGCCGTTCCTGTCTTCCTGCGCCTGCGTCAGCAGATGGAAACCACCGGGACGTTCAAATACAAGAAGACCGACCTCAAGTCCGATGGCTTCGATGTCAACAAGGTCAGCGACCCACTCTACGTCTGGCTGCCCGGCACCGATACCTATGCGCTGTTGACCTTGCCGATTCACCAGGCGATCCAGAATGGGGAATACCGCTACTGATTCGTATCCCACATTCGATTCAGCTCATATGGCGGCCAGCTCTGGCCGCCTTTTTTTGTCCCCAACCATCGATTCCTCAGCAACCCTCCCGATGCCTTTCCTGTTCGTGGTGATGTGACCTTGAAACGCCACCCGACTGCAGACCGCATGTCCAGGGACAGGCAGCTGTTCCTCCCGTTAAAGCCAGATCGCCCCATGCATGCTTCGGGGAATCCACACATTTTAGAGGCGACGGGGTACAGGCGAAGATCTGTCGCCTCGCAACCAGCCAGGCGTTTCTACGGGGCCAATGCGATCAAGACCTGCATTGATATCGCTGCACAGGGTGAGTTCGCTCTCGATGCAGAGCCAGATTTGGACAACGACAACGCAGCGGAGCGACACCGACCGCCTGTTGTTGGAACAGCATAAAAAAAGCGCTGGCCTGAGCCAGCGCTTTTTGTGTTCACTCCAGAGGCTTATGCCGGGGGAGGCGTCTCAGGCTTGCGCGCCTTTGACATTCAGTACCGTCAACTCTCGAACGCGCTGGAGAATCTGGATGATCAGTCCACCAATCGCGAACAAGCCCCAACCCAACAGCACGAAGCCCCAGTGAATCGGCGCGGCGAACAACTCTTCAGCATAGAAGAAGGTATGGCCCCACTCGTTCAAACCCAGATTGGGCATGATCAGCACCGGCGCCGCCACAATCAAGGCCATCGGCATGGAGACCCGATTGGTGAAATACGGCACACGGGTATGGAGCAGGACAAAGCCCAGGATCGCACCGACAGCGGCCAGCGGAATGGCGAAATAGAACAAGCCAATATGGGTCGGCGTGAAATCGGTATCGCGAACCGTCACTTGGTGCCATGCAGCATCGGCTTCGACGTACAGACCCAGGATGGCAACCAAGATGATGCTACCCACTGCCGCAAAAGCCAGGATGGCGTAATAGACCAACAACTCGCGCCGGGGAGACATCTCCGGGTTGGCCGGGCGGGTAAACCACAGCAACGGCACGCCGATTGCGCCGATGAGGGTAATAATCGTCATCTGGATATAAAACAGACGCATCCAGTAGGTCTGAAATTCCTGCTCAAAGTAGTCCAGGCCGACTGTGAACGAGTACGCATGCTGATACCAGCGATAGACACCGAACAGCAACGCAGCCAGCGCGACGCCGATAAAAGCAGCCATCCACGGCATACGCGGCGGTTTGCTTTCGTCCTGAACCAAGCCCAGAAACGACATGAGACGCTGCATGACACCCTGCTGGGCCACCGGCGCCGATTGGGTTTTGGTAACGGCGTTCATCGAACTGACTCCTCGGACAATTTGTATTGAATGGATCGAATGGCCAGGCCTCCAATAGTGAGACCCTTCGCTTGAACGAGAGTTCAGGATACCGTTTGCAATGATTTTCGTCAATCGTTATACCGTTTCCACCCCGTCCTAGACATGCATCAGCATAAAGTGCGGGCTGTCACGATGCTGTCATGGTCGGACGATCACAATTGAGTCGCATCACGCGCTGCCCTTATCCTTCCTCAGGACCGATCGTGACCTCCAGAAATTCGCCAGCGCTCAAGGGCGCCAAGTCCCTCCATCTGAAAAAGTTCCTACAGCAAGGCCGGGGAGTTGCATCTTTCGCCCCGTCAAGCCGTAAGCTTTCCGCAGCCGCATGTCGTGGCATTCGACCTGATCGGCCCCAAGTGATTGTGGAGCTGGGCGCGGGGCTCGGCCCCATCACGACCCATGCGACCCAGCGCATGCACCCGGAGAGTCGGATCATCGCCATCGAGCGCGATCCGGATCTTGCCGCTTATGCGCGGCAAGCAGCACCCCGTGCCCTTGTGATTTCCGGGGATGCCGCGGATGTCGCGGCCATCCTGGCCGATCAGGCGATCGATCGCGTCGACGTGATTGTCAACGGCCTGCCGACACCCAGCCTCCCCCACGAGATCAAGCGTCGGATCTTCGACTGGATGGCGACGCTCCCGGGCCCGGTGATGATGAGCCAGCTGACCGTCATGCCTTGGGTCTATCTCCCCATGTACCGCCACCTGTTTGAACGCGTTGACTTCGATCTGGTCCTTGCCAACGTGCCGCCCGGGGGGATCTACCATTGCCATGGCCTGCGCGAAGGATATGCAGCCTGGCTGTAACGACTTGAACGGACAAGCCTGACGCCGAAGCAATCGCGCATTCCGCACCCTCCTGAGGACCGCCATCTTGAACGATCGGTATGTCGGGACTATGTTGTCTGTTGTCGGCTCCGCTCCGGTTCGCTTCCCATCCAGCGTGCCGACCTTCTTGACGCAAGGTACCGACTGCCTTGCATGGACGAACCGGGCCAGCACCGGCGCAACGAATCATCGCACGAATTAGGAGGAGACATCCTATGACGACTCTGACCCATTCCCAGGGTGCCCGAACCGGCCTCTGGCAACGCATCGCCCGAATGGCGGGCATCCCGGATGACGAAAGCCGGGCACCACAGGTCCCCTGGCGCCTTGCCGTCGTTGGCACGCTGCTGGTGGGCCTTGTTCTGGGCATCTACCGCTGGTATCAACAAACCCATTCATTCACTGTCGGTCTGGACTACTTCGAGCAGGACTTCCAGACCTACTGGATGCGGCTGTTCTATATCCAGATGACCATCATCACACTGGTCGGCGTAATCGGCGTACCACTGCTGTGGTTCACCCGCCCGGCCACCCCCTCCATGACCGAACGCCAGGAACTACGCCTCTATTATGGCATTCTGGCCTTTGCCGCGGTTGCCAGCGTGATCGTCGTCGCTGCCTTGGGATTGTTCGTGGAAGCCGATGCCGCCTGGCACCAGGTCACCATCCGCGATACCGACTTCACACCAACCCATATCGCCTTGTTTTACTTCGTGATTCCAGCTTCGTTGGTGGCTGGTGTCCTGGGCTTCATCTGGCTCCATACACGGGTACCCTATTTCGTCAATCGGGTATCCATGCCATTGGCGCTGATGGTGAGCGGCTTCCTCCTCATCATGCCGAACCTCGGACTCAATGAGTGGGGTCATACCTTCTTCTATGCTGAAGAGTTGTTCGCCGCACCGATCCACTGGGGCTTCGTGTTCCTGGGGTGGGCACTGTTCGCAATTGGCGGGTTCGTCATCCAGTTGATCATCCGCATTCGCGAGTTGACCCGTATCGACGCCCCCCAAGCCATTCGCTGACCTCATGAACACCGCACGGGCGCCAGACGTCCCGTGACCTATCGTGAACCGGGCACCTATTGCCCGGTTTTTTTAAGCCTTTTCTCAATCCCCATCGATAAACAGCCATGTTAGGATGCGGCGCAACGTTAGCCATGCCGACGCATCGGGGACGGCATGGATATCGTCCCGATTCATCCCTTGCAGGAGATTAGCGAATGGATATCGAGCTCAGGGAAGAGGATCTGGCCTTCCAGCAGGAAGTGCGCGATTTTCTCACGCAGCATGCGCCCAAGAACAGCAGCGAGCTGTGGAGCAAACGCAACGACTGGTTCAAAGCGCTGAAGGAAAAGGGCTGGGACTGCCCGAAGTGGCCCGTCGAGTTCGGCGGCCCGGGCTGGACGCCCGTTCAACACTATATCTGGGACAAGGAAACCTGCAACTACAGCCTGCCACCGGAGCTGCCCTTCGGCAAGGTGATGCTGGCCCCGATCCTGATGCGCTACGGCTCCAAGGAACAGATCGAACGGTTTTTGCCTGACATCCGCGACAACAAGGTCAACTGGTGCCAAGGATATTCCGAGCCCGGCGCCGGCTCGGATCTCGCTTCGCTGAAGACCAAGGCCGAACTCTCTGCTGACGGCAAGGAATATACCGTCAATGGAACCAAGATCTGGACCACCATGGGCCACATGGCGCAGTGGATGTTCTGTCTGACGCGAACTGCAAACACGGGTGTGCGCCAGGAAGGCATCACCTTCCTGCTGATCAACATGAAAACCCCCGGCATCGTGGTCAAACCAATCTTCACATTGGGCGGCAGCCACCACGTCAACCAGGTGTTTTTCGACAACGTCAAGGTGCCTGCGGAAAACCGTATCGGCGAGGAGGGCAAGGGCTGGACCTACGCCAAGGGCCTGTTGCAGCACGAACGCTCCGGCATCGCCGGCATCAGCCGCACCATCGTCGCACTCGACAAGCTCAAGAAAAATGCCCGCGCGGTGCCCGATGGGGATCAAACCCTGCTGGACGACCGTGGTTTCCTGTCACGCATTGCCGAGACCGAGATCGAACTTCGCGCGCTGGAATTCGCCGAGCTGCGCAGCCTGGCCGACGCTCAGCATACCGGCGAACCCGGCACGGCCTCCTCCATCCTCAAGCTCAAGGGCACCGAGATGCAGCAGCGCATGCAGGAGCTCACCATCGAAGCGGCCGGTATCTACGGCATTAACCAAGGCTTCAAGGAAGCCGGTCCAAAGTTTTCCAAGATGGGCATGATGCTCTACCTCAATGGCCGCGCCGCCACCGTCTACGGCGGCTGCAGTGAGGTGCAAAAAGACGTCATCGCCAAGCGCGTGCTGGGTTTCGTCGACGCCTAAGCCGGCCCATCGAATCTGACAAGGAATCGCAATCATGGATTTTCGTTTCACGGAAGAGCAGCAACTGCTGCGAGACAGTATCGAGAAGTTTCTGCGTGAGGATTACGGCAGCACCGGTGTGGGCATTGCCGAGCGACGCAAGAAATCGCGCAAGGCGCCCGGCTATGACGAGGCCATGTGGAACACCTTCGCCGATCTGGGCTGGTTGGGTGTCGCCATTCCCGAAGAATTCGGCGGCATCGGCGGCAGTCTCGTCGACACCATGGTGGTCATGGAAGAACTGGGCAAAGGCCTGATCCTCGAGCCCTACTTTCCGACCGTGGTACTCGGCGCCAATGCCGTACTGCTCGGTGGTAGCGATGCCCAGAAGCGCAAGATCCTCCCCGGGGTGGTGGAAGGCAAGATCCTGCTTGCCTTGGCCCATGCCGAGGAACAGGCGCGCAACAATCCCTTCGACATCGCGACCACGGCCAGCCGTCACGACAGCGGCTGGACCCTGAATGGCAGCAAATCCCTGGTGCTGAACGGCGACAGCGCGCATCAGCTGATCGTCGTCGCACGTACCTCGGGCAACCGCAATGACCGCAGCGGCCTTACGCTGTTCCTGGTCGATGCCAAGTCCGAAGGCATCACCCGCACCGACTACCCCACCGTCGACTGCCTGCGTGCCTCCGAGGTGCGTTTCGAAAACGTCATGGTCGGCCAGAGTCATGTCCTGGGAACCGTCGACCAGGGCGCCGAGGTGCTCGAAGTCGTGATCCAGCGCGCCATCCTGGCACTGGGCGCCGAAGCGGTCGGCATGATGGAGATGCTGCATCGCGATACCGCCGAATACACCCGTCAACGGGTGCAGTTCGGCCACCCGCTGAGCCAGTTCCAGACGGTCAAACATCGCATCGTCGATATGTTCGTGGAAACCGAGTTGACCCGCTCGCTGCTCTATCGGGCCACCATGGAAACCGAGGCCGCTCACCCCGAAGCAACGCTGGACATACACGCGCTCAAGCACAAGCTGGGCAAGGCAGGACGCTTCGTCGGCCAAAGCGCTGTGCAGCTTCACGGGGGCATGGGACAAACTGAAGAGCTCCGTATCGGTCACTACTTCATTCGGCTGACCGCCATGGATCCGCTCTTCGGCGACAAGGACTATCATCTGCAGCGCTATGTAGATCTGATGTCCATTCCCGAAGGCGAACCCGACGCTAACATCCTGCCGTTCTGACCCTATTCGGTCGCGCATCGGGGGTGACGCCTATGCGGCAGCATCCCCGATGTCTTACCCACCCCGATCCTTCCCCATCGGCTCCAGGTGCCCGCTGTGAATTACCGGGACCGCCCAGTAATGCAGATCCGCGCCGGAGAATGCCGCACGCAATCGCGCCAGCACGTCTGGAAATCGCGCCGCCGGCAGCATCAGGTTGAAAAACACCCGAGCCTGACGGCCAGCTACCTGCTCGGTCGCACTCAGGGAATTTGGATCCTGCCCGTGCCCGGCACCGTGATGAGAACTAAATCCGCGCAGATCGTCCTGGACCAGCAACCAATCGATGACCGCATCGCTGAGTGCCGGCCCAACCACCAGGGTCAGCAGCATCTCGGAATCCGCCGGGTTCAAAGTCTCTTCGGTCATCGGCTTGCCTCGCCAAATCGACGATAAAGAATGGGCAACAACAGCAGCGTGAGCAATGTGGACGAAACCAACCCGCCAATCACCACGATCGCAAGCGGGCGCTGAATCTCGCTGCCCGGCCCCGTTGCAAACAGCAGCGGCACCAGGCCCAGGGCCGCGATGCTCGCGGTCATCAACACCGGGCGCAGACGCCGCTGCGCACCTTCGATGACCGCCGCCTCCAGGGACCGCCCGGCGACCCGCAGCTGGTTGAAGTAGGTGACCATCACCACCCCGTTGAGCACCGCGATGCCGAGCAGAGCAATGAAGCCGACCGACGCCGGCACCGACAGGTACTCGCCGGTCAGCCACAGCGCGAATATCCCGCCGATGAGCGCGAAGGGAATGTTGGTCAAGACCAGGAGCGCCTGACGCACCGAACCAAAAGTGGAAAACAGCAGCAGGAACACCAGTCCGATGGCCAACGGAACGACGATCGCCAATCGCTGTGCCGCCCGTTGCTGGTTTTCGAACTCACCACCCCAGGCCAGGTAATACGCTTCGGGCAGCTCGACCTCCTCAGCGATGCGGCGCCGTGCCTCATTGACGAAGCCGACCAGATCCCGCTCGCCGACGTTCGCAATGGCCACCGCGTTGCGCACCCCCTGTTCCCGCTTGATCGCAACCGGTCCCTCGACGCGCTCCACCGACACCAGGTTCGCCAGCGGCACGCTCCTTCCGTCATCCAGCACCACACGCTGGGCCAGGAAGTCGCCCGGGGAATCGCGCAGATCGGCACTTCCGCGAATCATCAGGGGTGTCCGGCGGTCGCCTTCATAGACCATGCCTGCTGGCCAGCCTTCGACCAACATGCGCAAGTGGTCCTGGAGTGCGTCAACACTCAGTCCCAGGCGACCCAGCGCCAGCCGGTCTGGTACCAGACGGATGTAAAGCGCGCCGTCACTGGCGGGAATGTAGACATCCTCGGCTCCGGGGATGGCCCGCAGGACGGCGCCGATCCGATGCGCCAGTTGGGTTAGCGTGGCATGATCCGGACCGAAGATCTTCACCGCCAGATCGCCCCGCACCCCGGTCAGCATTTCGGACACGCGCATCTCGATGGGCTGGTTGAATACGTAGTTCAATCCGACGAAACCGTCGAGTTTTCCCCGCAATGCCTCCAGCAGTTCGGCCTTCGACTCCATCCGCCACTGTGCCGGTGGTTTGAGCTGAAGGAAGCTGTCCGTTTCGTTGAGGCCCATTGGATCAAGGCCCAGTTCATCGCTGCCCGTGCGGGCGACCACACCGTCCACCTCAGGCAAGCTCATGAGTGCCTGCTGGACGCGCTGGTCCGTGGCCAGGGAGGCTTCGAGCGTAATGGACGGTAGTTTTTCCAGCTGGACGATCACCGTGCCTTCGTCCAGCGTAGGCATGAACGTCTTGCCCACGCGCAGATACAAGCCGCCCGCAACGGTCAGCAATACCAACGCCACCGTGAGCAGAAGTGCGCCATGCGCGAGCGCCCAATGCAGCGCCGGGGTATAAAGTCGATGCACAGTTCGAACCAGGATGGGCTCCGCGTGCCCACCCTGCCCGATCAGCACCGATGCGAGCACCGGAATCACGGTCAGCGACAGCAACAGCGAACTGGTGAGTGCAAAGACGATGGTAGCTGCCACAGGCATGAACAGCTTCCCTTCGAGACCTTGCAGGCTCAGCAGAGGCAGAAACACGATCACGATGATGAGGATGCCGGAGGTGATCGGGGCGGCGACCTCCCGTGCCGAACGGTAGATGAGATGGAGCCGCGGCAAGGGATCTTCGCGACGACTCTGCGACAGGTGGGTCATGATGTTCTCCACCATCACCACTGCCGCATCGACCAGCATGCCAATGGCGATGGCCAGTCCGCCCAGGCTCATCAGATTGGCCGTCAACCCGAAATACCGCATGCACAGGAATGTGGCCATGGCGGAAAGCGGCAGAATCAGCGCCACCGTGAGCGCGGCGCGCAGGTCGCCGAGAAACAAGACCAGCAGCACCAGCACCAGGACAACGGCTTCCAGCAGCGCGCGACTGACCGTATTGACCGCCCGATCGACCAGATCCCCGCGGTCATAGAAGATCTGCACCTCGACACCATCCGGAAGCGACGGCGCCAGTGCATCCAGCTTGGCCCGCACCCCGGCAACCACCTCGCGCGCATTGGCACCACGAAGTCCCAGCACCAACCCCTCCACAGTCTCGCCGCGACCGTTAGCGGTAACGCCGCCATAGCGCGTCAATGCGCCTTCACGCACGGTCGCCACATCCGAAAGCCGTACCGGCTCGGTGGGATGAGATCGCACCACGATCTCAGCCAGATCAGCAAGATTCTGAACGCTGCCCTCCGACCGGACGAGCCAGGCCTCTTCGCCTTCGGAGAGTCGACCCGCACCATCATTGCGATTGTTCGCCGAAAGCGTCTCGCGCAGCTGCGCCAGGGAAATGCCCTGAGCCGTGAGCCGCTCGACGTTCGGCACCACCTCGAATGTGCGGACCGCACCGCCCAGCGCATTGACGTCCGCGACACCCGGAACAGTGCGCAGCGCCGGACGGATCACCCAGTCCAGCACGCTACGGCGCTCCGCCAGAGACACGCCCTCGCCCGTGATCGTGAACATCAGCATCTCGCCCAGGGGTGTCGTCATCGGCGCAATGCCACCGGTCACATTGGCCGGCAAGCGATCCCAGACACCGCTCAAGCGTTCTGCCACCTGCTGGCGTGCCCAGTAGATGTCGATGCCCTCCTCAAAGTCGATGGTGATGTCGGCCAGCGCGTATTTGGTCGTGGATCGCAACATGGTCTGATGCGGGATCCCCAGCATCTCGACTTCGATCGGCGCGCTGACGCGTGTCTCCATTTCCTCTGGTGTCAGGCCCGCCACCTTGACCACCAGCTTGACCTGGGTGGTCGAAACATCCGGATAGGCGTCGATCGGCATGTTGACCATGACCCAACCGCCAGCACCCGTCAGCAACAGAATCCCCAAAAACACCAGGAGGCGCTGGGCGAGCACAAAACGAATCAGTGCGGCCAACATCACTCGCCGCTCCCCATGCCTTTGATCATGGCCTTGAGCGCGGAAACGCCTGACACCGCCACTTCCGCATTCGCCGACAACGCACCTTGAACGACGGGACGATCGCCGCGTTCGCTGATGATCGAAACCGCGACGGCCCGGTAGCCCGATCCTGTCCAGACGAACACATGCGGCTGGGCGTCCAGATAGGCCAAGGCACCGATCGGAACGGCATACAGGGGACTTGCCGAAGAGGCGATCGTCAGCACTGCTTCGGCAAACTGGCCCGGCAGCAGCAACGCCCGCCCGGGCACCACCCGGGCACGCAGCAAGACGCCCTGATCGGCTTCATGAATCCGACGCCCGATCGCGATGATCTCGCCCGCCACCGGGCTTTCGGGGATCTGCACCCGATCCCCCAGGCGCACCTGGGCCGCGACGGACTGCGGCGTGTGAATCTCGAGCCACAGCACATCCAGATTACCAATGGTATAGAGCGGGGTCGCAAGCGCGACCTGTTCACCGGTACTGACAGATTGTGTCAACACTACGCCGTCGATCGGTGCTGCCACGATGAGCATTCCTGTCGACCGGCGTGTTCGCTCCAGCGTGGCGATTTGCGGCGCATCCAGGCCGGCCAGGGTCAACCGGGTACGGCTGTGGTCGAGGGCCACCCGAGCCTCCCGCCATTGGGCTTGCGTATCATCGAACCGGCGCCGCGCAATGATGCCCTGACCAAATAGATCCCGATCCCGCGCCATTGCCGAATCGGCCAGTGCGAACTGAGCCATCGCCACGAGATGCTCGCTCTCCATAGCCGCCAGTTCGACGCTGTGCATCCGGGCCAGTGGCTGTCCCACCCGGACCGGCTCGCCGTCGCCGACTTCCAACGACGTCACGATGCCCGGAACCTGCGCGCTGACCACGCGCAAGCGATCATTGGGAACCGCCACCCGAGCCGGCAGCCGGATTTCCAACTGCCCCCGCATCGCGACAAGCGCCTGGTGACGGATGCCCGAGGCAGCGAGCGCGGCGGGATCCAGCACGAGCACGTCCTGCGCGGAAAGCGGGCTGCAGACCCAGCCCACGAAGAGCATCATCCAACGCATGACGACTTTCACGGCACATCTCCCAAAATCTGATTGAGCCGCGCCGTGGACCAGCCGATGGTCAGGTGCTGGCGCTCGGATTCCCGGATCGTCAGCCGGGCCTGTTCACGGATGCGCAAGAGATCCATCAAGTCGAGTTCACCGGCTGCGAATGCCGCCTGAGCCAGATCCTGCTGGCGCTGCGCCAGTTCCGCGCGACGCTCGACCAACGGCTGGATTTCGAGCGCCTGTTGCAGTGCCGCTTGCGCTTCCTGACGGGATACGGCGTGATCCCGCAGCGCCTGACGCCACTGCAGCCGGGCTTCGCCCCAAGCGCGTTGTGCTGCGGCCCGGTCAGGACTCTTCGCCACCGCGCCGCCAAAGGGAACGCGAAGACCCATTCCCAACGAATCGATCGCCGGCTCATCGCGACTGCCGCGTTCACGCCGGCCACCAATCTGCAGAACGGGTGCACCGGCACCGCGGGCCCGCAACTGCTGCCATTCGGCCTCGGCCCGCTTGACCTTCTGTGCCAGCAGCGCGAGTCCCGGATGCGCGTCTGACTCGATGTCAGCGATCCTCTCGGGGGTCAGGTCGCGCAGGTCGGCTGGAAGCCCCACCAGCAATTCAAAACCGGCGCGCTGCGTGAGCCAGTCGCGTTCGGCCGCCTGACGTTCCGCCGCGCGGCCGAGCATTTCCTGCTCGCTCATCAGCTGATCGGCCTGGGCGAGATCTCCAGCGCGTACGCGGGCCGTCACCTGCTCATGCAGCAACCGGCTGCTCAGCTCAGCCTCCTTGGCTTGAGCCAACGCCGCTTCGGCCGTGGCGAGCATCCAAAGCCGCTCCCGAACCACCGCGGTGGCCAGCCAGCGCTGATAGCGGGGGTGCAGGTTCGCTTCGGCAGCGCTCGCCTCGGCTAGAATACGCGCGGCTTCGCGTGCCCGTGGCCACCACAGAGGCCACTCTAGCCCGACTTCGGCTTCCCGCAGCCCGTCATCCGTCAAGGCCGCATCATCCTGCCAGTAGACCGACCCGACGGGCCCGTCCGAAAACCAGCTGTGGCTGTGCCGCGTCAGGGCGGCCGCCTCTTGTTCAAGGAGTGGAAGCAGTTCCTGGGCAGGATCGCGCGCCAGCGCCGCATCGACATAGCGCGCCAATTCCGATGGGGAATGAACGGCCGGTTCGGCGAACGCGCCGGGGGCGCCATTCACCAGAACGCACAGCACTGCCGCCAGAGTCCACCGCTTCACTGTCGCAGTCCCCAATCGACGCCCCATCGTGCCCTCCTCGATCGTTTTGCCGGCCGTGAGTGCAAGCTTGCACCGGGCAACTTAACCCGGTCTTAACGCAGGTCAGGATTCGGACGTGATTCGAACAGGTCATGAGACGCGCGAGCTCCTCGCGCGCCGGGGCGGCCGATCGATGCGCAGGGGGGGCAGTCAGTTGGAGTCGGGGCCATTCGGTGCGGGCGAGGCATGGGTGGGAAGCCAGAACGGGATGGCCCGCCAAGCGATCAGCGCGGCGATCAACGCGGCAAGCATGGCCAGCAGGTAGATCTCCCCGCGCCATCCTGCCGCCCAAAGCAGCCCACCCATCAGGCTTCCCGCCACCCCCCCTGCGCCAAAACCCAGCGCGCTGTAGAGCGCTTGGCCGCGTCCTTGCAGCGCTCCGGGAAACAGGGCATGCACGTAGCTCATCCCCACGGCATGGCACAGGCCGAAACTGGCCAGGTGCAGCACTTGCGCCATCATCAGGAACACGGGGTGGGCGGCCAGCGTACCGATCAACGCCCAGCGCACCGCCGTCAGGATCAGGGCCGCGATCAGCAATGACCGCCGCCCAAATCGTGCGAACAGCGTCGGCGTGACCCAGAACAGACCGACTTCCGCCACCACCCCCAGGATCCACAACAAACCAATGCGGGCCGGCGAAAAACCCAATCCCTCGAGGTAGAGCGTAAACAGGGCGTAGTAAGGCCCGTGGCTCAGGTGAAGCAGGAACAGGGTCAGCAGAAACCCTGGAACACCCGGTCGACCCAGCAAGGCCAGCCAGCCCCGCTGCGCCGGTTCAGCGGCCGCCACCGGTTCCCGCCCGCTCTGGCTCGCCCCCAGTAGCAGCATGCCGCTCGCCAATATCAATCCGGCAATCGGGAAATGGCGCAGCAGATGCCCCGGGGTATCGAGCCTCAACGCGCCACCGATTCCGGCCGCAATGAATCCCACTGACCCCCACAGACGGATCCGGCCGTACTGCCCGATACGATCCGGCCCTAAGCGATGCAAGGTCAGGGTTTCGAATGCCGGCAGTGTGGCATTCCAGGTCAACGTGAACAGGGCCATGGCAATGCCCAAGGCCCATTGCCCTCGCGCGGACATGAACAGAAGCCAGGCCAGCACCGTCGCGAACAGCGTCACCCGCAGCGGGCGCAACAGCTCCCCACGACGGTCGATCCACATGCCGATGAGTGGTGGGCTGAGCAGCTTGGTGCCCATCAGCAGCCCCATCAGGACACCGATGAGGCCGCCGGCTAGCCCCCGTTCCTGCAGATAGAGGGGCAGATAGGGCATGAGCAGCCCCAACAACCCGAAGTGAAAAAAATAGAAGCCGGCCAGTTGCGCAGACCCAGGCGGCCCCATCAACGATCCGGCGTGGCAGGAATCAGGGGGGTTGCGGAATGCACATCGGCGTTCTGCGCCCGGTGACGCAGGTAATGATCCATCAGCACCAATGCCATCATCGCTTCGGCAATCGGGGTCGCCCGGATGCCCACGCAGGGATCGTGGCGGCCGGTAGTGCGCACGGTCACCGCTTCGCCTGCCCGGTTCACACTGCGGCCCGGCAAGTGCAGACTGCTGGTGGGTTTGAGCGCGATGCTGGCGACGATATCCTGCCCCGAGGAAATGCCGCCCAGCACACCGCCGGCATGATTACTGAGGAAACCTTCGGGGGTGATTTCATCGCGAAACGCTGTTCCCTTGGCGTCCACGCAACCGAAGCCGTCGCCGATCTCGACGCCCTTGACGGCATTGATGCTCATCAGTGCATGGGCGAGATCAGCATCCAGCCGGTCGAACACCGGCTCACCGAGGCCAGGCGGCACGCCGGTCGCGATCACGGTTACGCGCGCGCCGACCGAATCGCCGCTCTTGCGCAGGGCGTTCATGTAGTCCTCGAGCTCACCCACCCGAGCAGGATCGGGACAGAAAAACGGATTGTCGTCCACGCGGTCGAGATCGACTGGATCGAGCACGATCGGCCCGAGCTGGGCGAGATAGCCGCGGATGCGCATGCCGCGCGTCGCGAGATAGTGCCGGGCGATGGCGCCGCCAGCGACGCGGATGGCGGTCTCGCGCGCCGAGGAGCGCCCGCCGCCGCGGTAGTCACGCAGGCCATATTTCTGCTGGTAGGTGTAGTCGGCATGGCCCGGCCGGAAGGTATCGGCGATGTTGGCGTAGTCCTTGGACTTTTGATCGACGTTCTCGATCAGAAGGCCAATCGGCGTACCCGTGGTGACACCCTCGAACACCCCGGAAAGGATACGCACCTGGTCCGGCTCGCGGCGCTGGGTAGTATAGCGAGATGTGCCGGGTCGGCGCCGGTCGAGATCACGCTGCAGAATGGTCTCGTCGAGCAGCAGTCCCGGTGGGCAGCCGTCGATGATTCCGCCCAGAGCTGGGCCGTGGCTTTCACCGAAACTGGTGAGTGTGAAGAAGCGACCGATGGTGTTCCCCGACATGGTGTTATCCTTCCGTCCGGCCCGCGCCCAGCGCCACGGCATCGTCGTGTAGCTGTTCGGCAGTGAGGAGGAAGACCCCATCCTCGCCATGCTCGAATGCGAGCCAGGTAAACGGCACCTCCGGCCAGGTCCGCGCCACGGCTTCGGCGCTGTTGCCCACTTCAACGACCAGGATGCCGCCCGGATTCAGACGGTCGCCGGCGCCCGCGAGAATCTGCCGCACCACGTTCAGGCCGTCGGTACCCGCGGCCAGGGCATGATCCGGTTCATGGCGATATTCGGGCGGCAGATCACTGAAATCGGCGGCATCGACATAGGGCGGATTGCTGATGATGAGGTCATAACGCACCGCCGGCAGGCCCGCGTAGACATCACTCTGATGGAGATGCACGTGGTTTTCGAGCTGATGGCGGGCCACGTTGCGCGCCGCGACGGCCAGTGCGCCGGGATCGATGTCCGCCGCATCCACCTGGGCTTCCGGGAAGGCCATGGCGCAGGCAATCGCGATACAGCCGCTGCCGGTTCCGAGGTCGAGGACACGGCTCACGGCGGCAGCATCGAGCCAAGGGTCGAAGCCGCGTGCAATCCATTCGGCCAGCGGCGAGCGCGGCACCAACACCCGCTCGTCGACGAAGAACGGCAAACCCGCAAACCAGGCCTCGCCGGTCAGATAGGCCGCCGGCCGGCGCTCGCGGATGCGGCGATCAAACAGGCTCAGGATGGCGAGTCGTTCCTCCACAGTCAGCCGGGCATCCAGATAGCGGGGATGCAAATCAAAGGGAAGATGGACCGCTTGCAACGCCAGACCAAAGGCCTCGTCCAAGGCATTATCGGTGCCATGCCCGAAATGCAGGCCGGCCGCGTTGAACTGGCTGGCGCCCCAGCGGATGCAATCGGTCAGCGTCAGCAAACTGTTCGCCACCTGCTCCAGGTGCCTCATTCTGGTCATCCCCGATTTTTCAGACAATCTTTTATGATAAACGACTCTTTCGAATCGAGACCATGTCGGACCATGCGCCCCATTGCACTCATTGGCCTCAGCGTACTTATCTTCGGACTGATCCTTGGGATCCCTGAACGTGTTCGGGCAGCCGAAGCCTCTTTTCAGTCGTCTTCCGAGGACCCCATGACTCAATCCAGCCGCCTTGACCAAGCCAATGCCTGGCTACAGGATCATTTGCCTCAGCATGCCCTCTCTCGACTGATGTACGGCGTGACACGGATCACCTGGCGGCCATTCAAGAACGCCTTTATCCGGGCATTCTCCGCCATCTACGACATCAACCTCGACGAAGCGGTCAGCGCCGATCCGGATGACTACCGGCACTTCAATGCCTTTTTCACCCGCGCCCTGCGCGCAGATGCCCGTCCACTGGCTCCAGGCGAGCTCGTGATCGCCAGTCCAGTGGATGGGCTCATCAGCCAGATCGGTACGATCAACGGCACGACCCTGATTCAGGCCAAGGGACGGGATTTTGCACTCGGCGATCTGGTCGGCGGCGATGAAGCGCTCACCCAGGCATTCAGCGGCGGAAGCTATGCCGTCATCTATCTGTCGCCGCGGGACTATCATCGCATCCACATGCCGCTTGCCGGCACCTTGGCACGCACCGGCTACATCCCCGGAAAGCTCTTCAGCGTCAATGACGCGACCGCCCGCAGTGTGCCGAATCTCTATGCCCGCAATGAGCGGGTGATTGCGCTGTTCGACACGGGCGCCGGGCCCATGGCGGTGATCTTGGTCGGGGCGATCTTTGTCGGGAGCATGGAAACGGTCTGGGCCGGCCAGATCACGCCGCCTTATCGAAAAAGCCCCAGCTGGTCCGTGTTTGCCGATGAATCGGTGCGCTTGAGTCGCGGCGCGGAATTGGGACGATTCAATATGGGCTCGACGGTGGTCTTGTTGCTCCCGCCCGGGCGGACCAGCTGGAAACCGGACCGAGTCGCCGGGACGCCGGTTAAGATGGGCGAAGCATTGGGCAATGTGACACGGATCGAGTAGTGACGCGGCGCGTCGCCACTCGCGTCACAAGTTGCCGAGACGCGGCAAGCACACCATCCAAACCCCCTGAAAAGCCCTTTAACTCAACTCATTACGAGTTGGCACGTGTTCTGCTTGAAGCTCATTGACCCCCGATCGGCTTGATCAGATCAGATTGGGGAAAACAGCAACAATGATCCTGAGGGGAGAACACACCCATGAACAAATTCCGCACGTTGGTTGGACTCACCGCTTTGGCGTTTCTGCCCATCGCGGCACAAGCTGAAATGAGCATGATGACCTACGACGAGCTGGCGGCCGTCGAGGGGCAAGCAGGCCAGTATTCCGTCTCAGCCGGTTCAATCGACCTCTTTACATTCAATACCGCCACGCTGGGCGGACTGTCGGTCGGCCCCATTGCATTGTCCGGCGTCTACGGCGCGGTCAATACCCGAGCACCCAATCTGGTTCCCACCGCCCGTGACCGGGGGCTGACGCTCGTCAATGGCGTCATTCTTCCGCCTGTAAACGCCGCCGTCCGCACCACCCTCATCGCCTCCATTCCGATTTTCGGCAGCACGGTGGCCGATATGGTCACCCCGATCGGCGTGACGTTCACACCCTGAGACGATCCGTTCAAGTCACCAGTTGGACTCCTTCAGGCCCTCTGAAACGAGGGCCTTTTTTTGTTCTGGCCGGGTGTCGCCGTTAGTCCGGATCAGCACATGATTGACGGCCGTCCGAAATGGCGCCTTGATCCCTTCCACCGACCGTCATAAAGTGGCGCCCACCCGGGGATCATCCATTCGAGGACGCCATGCCCAGCAAGGCCCTGCATATCCGCCACAATCTGGCCCACCGGCGGGACAAATACCGTCAGTTTCTGGGCATTGCATTGATCGCCTTGCTTTGTGTCGTTGGGGCTCCCACCACACAACACGTTTTTGCCGTGGCGGCCGGTCTCGTCATGCTCGGCATGCTCATCCGGCTGTGGGCTTCGGGACACATTAAGAAAGACCAGGAACTGGCTCAGGACGGGCCATATGCATTGGTTCGCCATCCCCTTTATGTCGGAAATCTAATCCTGCTGGCAGGTTTTTGCCTGGCGAGCGGTCAGTGGTGGTCCTATCCCGCCGCAATCGCCGTGGTCTGGGGATTTTACCCACCCGCGATCCGACGCGAAGATGCCAAACTGGAACGCCTGTTCCAAGAGCGCTGGCGCCAATGGGCACGCAGCACCCACGCGCTGATTCCGCGCTTCGATCGGCTGGACCAATGCCGGGGCGGAGCGTGGTCGTTCACCCAAAGCCTGCGTGCCAACGGGGAACCCATCATTGCCATTCTTCTGCTGTGGGGACTCTGGACACTGTTTCAACGCTTGGTCTGACCGGTGGAGACCCGTACGCATTTCCAGCATGGCCCGGATCACCAGGCCGTCGCGCGCTTCATCCTTCAGCAAATTCGAGACGGTCTGCCCGCGCAGAGCCAAGGAGCCCAATCGCGAATCTACCGGTACACCGACCCAAGCGGATGCTACGCCGTCAAGATTCCCCGAAGCGGCGTAATGGGCGGCTGCATCGGGCGTTGGATGATTCACCGGGAACGGCGTGTCTACGAGCGGCTCACCGGGTTGCCTGGTGTACCCCGCTGTCATGGGCTGGTGGAAGGCCGTTATCTCGTGCTCGATTTCATGGCCGGCGAGAGCTTCCGGGATGCTCAGACGCGACTGCCACCGGATCACGATTACTTCGAGCAACTCCGTATTTTGATTGACGCCATTCACGCTCGCGGCGTAGCGCACACCGACCTCAAACGCAAGGACAACTTGCTTGTTCTCGACAACGAATTGCCCTGTCTGATCGACTTCGGGGCGGCAATGGTGCGCCGGTCCGATCCGCTATCTCGCGTGCTTTTCCTGATCGCACGCCGATTCGACCGCAATGCGTGGATCAAGTTGAAATACAACGGTTACCGGAATATCCCGCCGGATGAACGCCGGCATCTGCGCCGCTTGCCCATTGAGCGGGTTTCCCACTGGCTCAAGCGGCGCGCGCGCCATCTGCGCCGTGCACTGGTGAAACACAAGGAACGACTTCGGCCATGAGTCCATTTCGCTACAGCCCTTTGCGTAATTTCAGGCTAGCCCGATTCGCCGTCATCCTGCTTGTTGCAGCCGCTCTGCCTGTCTTGGCGGCACCGAACCGATTTATCAGCGACCAGTTGACTGTCGAATTGCGCCTGAAGCCTGGGGATACCATGCCCGTGACGGGGCATATCGCCGCCGGCGCTCCCGTGGAGGTCGTCTCCACATCACCCGGTGGCTGGACGCAGGTCCGTACCCGCGCGGGCCAGATCGGCTGGGTACGCAGCAATCAGGTGATGGATGTCCCACCGATCCGGCCACGCATGGATCAAGCCAGCCGAGAATTCGCGGAACTGCGGGAACAGAACCAGCGCTTGCGCAATCAGGTCGAGGCGCTGGAAACCACCGCACTGCAAACCGGACCGGATCTCGAGCGCTTGCGCGCGGAAACCCAGCGGTTGCGAGATGCCTTGAAGCTCTCGCAGGAAGGTTTGCACATGGCGGAGATCAATCAAAAGTTGCGCGAAGACGTTGCCAGCCTTCGCCTCGAAATTCAGGCATTGGAACAACAAGCGGAGCGGCTGACTGACCGGAGCCGCCGGGATAACTTCATCGCCGGCGCTCTGGTCATGATTCTGGGGACGCTTGCCGGTCTGGCCATTCCACGGCTATTCGGTCTCAAACGTCCCCGACAGTGGGATCGCTGGTGATCAACCGGGCTGGTGATCCTTGACTGCGTCGCGACGAAATTCCAACGCTTTCTCCGTCATCCCCTGTTCCAGCGCTTGATGCTCGTTCAGCCCCCTGCTGCTGGCATACCGCCGCACTTCCTGAGTGATCTGCATCGAGCAGAACTTCGGTCCGCACATGGAACAGAAGTGCGCCGTCTTGTGACCCTCCTTCGGCAGGGTTTGGTCATGGAATTCGCGCGCCTTCTCAGGGTCCAGACCCAGATTGAACTGATCCTGCCAGCGAAACTCGAAACGGGCCTTGGATAGCGCGTTGTCGCGCAGCTGCGCCGCCGGATGCCCTTTGGCCAGATCGGCCGCGTGTGCGGCAATCTTGTAGGTCACGATGCCCTCGCGCACATCGTCGCGATCCGGCAGGCCCAGATGTTCCTTGGGCGTGACGTAACACAGCATGGCGGTGCCGTACCAAGCGATCTGCGCTGCGCCGATGGCGGAGGTGATGTGATCGTAGCCGGGCGCGATATCCGTAGTCAGTGGGCCCAGCGTATAGAATGGCGCTTCGAAGCATTCGGCCAGCTCCTTGTCCATGTTTTCCTTGATGAGCTGCATGGGCACGTGTCCCGGCCCCTCGATCATCACCTGGACATCGTGCCGCCAGGCGACCTGGGTCAACTCTCCCAGCGTCCTGAGCTCGGCGAACTGTGCGGCATCATTGGCATCGGCAATCGACCCGGGGCGAAGCCCATCGCCCAGTGAAAAGCTGACGTCGTAAGCCTTCATAATCTCGCAGATTTCTTCGAAATGCGTATAGAGGAAACTCTCGCGATGATGGGCCAGACACCACTTCGCCATGATGGAGCCACCCCGACTGACGATACCGGTCACCCGATCGGCCGTCAGCGGAATGAAGCCCAGACGGACGCCGGCATGGATGGTGAAATAATCCACGCCCTGCTCGGCCTGCTCGATCAGGGTGTCGCGAAAGATCTCCCAGTTCAGATCTTCGGCCCGGCCATCGACTTTTTCCAGCGCCTGATAGATCGGCACCGTACCGATCGGGACCGGCGAGTTGCGGATGATCCACTCGCGCGTTTCGTGAATATGCTTGCCCGTCGACAGATCCATGACGGTATCGCCGCCCCAGCGGATGGCCCACACCAGTTTTTCGACTTCCTCGGCGATCGAGCTGGTCACAGCGGAGTTGCCGATGTTGGCATTGACCTTGACCAGGAAATTCCGGCCAATGATCATCGGCTCAGTTTCCGGATGGTTGATGTTGGCCGGAATGATGGCACGGCCGGCCGCTACCTCGGCGCGCACGAACTCCGGTGTCACCGGGTCGGGCAGAGACGCGCCAAATCCCTGCCCGCGATGGCGTCGCAGGAGGCCGGCCCGGTGATAGGTTTCCCGAAGACTGTCCAATCGCTGATTTTCCCGAATGGCGACATATTCCATCTCGGGCGTAATAATGCCGCGCCGGGCGTAGTGCATCTGGGTGACATTGGCACCGCTGCGCGCGCGCCGTGGCAGACGCATCCGGGGAAAGCGCACCCTCGCGGTTTCCGGATCCTGCTGACGACCCTGACCATAAACCGAGGTCATGACTTCCAGGTTTTCGGTATCACCGCGCTCGATGATCCATGCGTCACGCAGCCCCGGAAGACCGGCCTGCAGATTGATCGTCGCGGCGGGATCGGTATAAGGACCCGAGGGGTCATAGATGGTAATCGGCGGATTCTCGGTGAGCCCGTCGGGGGTGTGAGTCGAGGACTGCATCACTTCACGCATCCCGACGCGGATGTCTGGACGTGAACCCGTCACATGAATCTTGCGCGACTCGGGATAGGGTTGGGTCAAACCCGCCTCACCCAAGCGCTCGATGTGTTGGGCAAGTTCCGTTTCAATGGCACTCATGGTCGTTGTATTCCTCGCTTGCGCACCGTCGCCGTTCCAGCGGACAGGCAGGATGAAGATTTCATTGTATCGCTAGCAGCAGCGAAGGAAGAAAGTCTGTTCTGCGTGATACCATAGGCCACCCTTCTTCCATCGTTCAGGGAGTGTCGCCTCGTGGATTCCAAGCAGGCCCGCAGCAGCATGGTGGAACAGCAGATCCGCACCTGGTTGGTATCGGACGCACGAATCTTGGATCTGATGGAGAATCTGCCCCGCGAACGGTTTGTTCCTCCGGCCTACCGGTCTCTGGCCTATGCCGATCTGTCGATCCCCCTCGGTCATGGCCACGTGATGGAAGAACCGAAGATCGCGGCCCGGATCCTCCAGGCGCTGAATGTCGATTCACTCGATAACGTGCTTGAAGTGGGGACGGGCAGCGGCTATCTCACTGCGTGCCTGGCCCAGCTGGGACGCCAAGTGCGCAGCATCGACATCCATGAAGCGTTTATCCGCGCAGCCGCACTGCCGCTGACTGATTGCGGGCTCAACAACTTCGAACTCGAATGCAGAGACCTGGGCAGAGGATTGCCCGGCGTCGAACAACACTATGACGCAATCGTGGTGACCGGATCGCTACCGGCCTACCACGAAGGTTTCCACAGGGCACTGACGATCGGTGGCCGCCTGCTCTTGATCATCGGCACCGAACCGGTGATGGAAGCCGTGCTGTTCACCCGAGTGGACGTTGATCAATGGGTGCGCCGCAGCCTGTTCGAAACCTGTCTGCCGCCGTTGGAAAACGCCACCCAGCCGCCAGCCTTCACGTTCTGAGTGACATCCACCATGCAATCCATCGACGTCCAATCCCTGGCAAGCTGGCTGGCAGAAGACGCCCCGCCCTTGCTGCTCGATGTACGCGAAGACTGGGAATACGCCATCGTCCATCTCCCCGGGTGCCTGCTGATCCCGATGGGTCAGATTCAGGCCCGATGGGAGTCCATTCCGCGTGACCGGCCGATGGTGGTGTATTGCCATCATGGTCTGCGCAGCGCGCAAGTCGTCAACTTCCTGTCCAGTCGCGGATTTGACTCTATCTACAACCTGACCGGCGGAATCGATGCCTGGTCGGCGCAAATCGACCCGGATTTGCCGCGTTACTGAGTGCGCACTGAATGTCCGGCGGGCATCGGGGCCAGTCTCCGCGACATCGGCGCCACGGGACCACCACCAGACGCCAGATAGGGATCGACCACCGCCCATAACCGATCCAGAGCGCCCTGATTCGCCACCATCCAGTCTCTTCCGCGTTCACCCGCTCGCCGGGCGGCGGCCGGATCATTGAGCCAGACATGTGCGCCGTGAGCCAAGGACTCGGTGTCCCCGACCATGACGGCCGCACCGACCCCACGCAGCGCAGAATAGATTTCCTGGAAGTTGAAGACCGCCGGTCCGGTCAGCACCGGTACGCCATGTACGACCGCCTCAAGGGCATTGTGTCCCCCGACGGGTACCAGACTGCCGCCAATGAAGGCAAACTCTGCCGCACTGTAGAGCTGGTTCAGCTCCCCCATGGTATCGATCAAAAACACGGGGGTTTCGGAACTCGGCCATTCTTCGGCACTGCGCCGGGCGTAAGGAATTCCGCGCGACTCAAGTAACGCCTGCACCGCAGCGAATCGCTGTGGATGGCGCGGTACCAGAACCAGCAGCAGGTCCGGCCAGCGCCCACGCAGCGCCATCAGGGCATCGAGCAGACAGGCGTCTTCCCCCTCGTGTGTGCTCCCTGCCACCCACACGCGCCGATTTACGCCCCAACCCGCCTGCCAGTCTGGTATCGACACCGTCGAGGCGGCGTGATCACGATCGAACTTGAGATTGCCCATCACCTGAATGCGCGCCGGATCCAGTCCCATCTGTGCAAGCCGGTTGGCATCCGCCACACTTTGCGCTGCTGCGCAATTGACGTGCGCAAACAGTTCGCGCATCAGCGGCCGCAACCTCAGATAGCCGGCCAGGGAACGCTCGGAAATTCGCGCATTCGCCACCACCACCGGGATATCGCGACGCCCACACGCCGCCAGCAGATTGGGCCACAGCTCCGTTTCCATGATTACCGCGAGATGGGGCTGGATTCCGTCGATCAATCGATCGACCATCCACGGCATATCGAGCGGCAAATAACAGTGGGTCACACTGTCGCCGAAATTACGCCGCACCCGATCGCCCCCGGTGGGGGTCAACGTCGTCACCACAACCGGCCAGTCCGGGTACCGTGCCTGCAACCGCTGAATGAACGGTGTGGCCGCCACGACTTCGCCAACCGATACGGCATGGACCCAGATGCGAGGCCGGCGGCCGGTCTGGACATTGGAAAACCCGAAGCCGAGTCGCTGCCACCAGCGATCTCGATATTCCGCGCGACGCCACAAACGCCAAGCGAACAACGTGAGCAAAATCGGCAGGAGAAGCAGCAACAGGAAGGTGTACAACCGACGAAACATGTCAGCTCTCTCCCCGCCGCACCCGTTCCAATAATCCCGTCGTGGAATATCCCCCGACAAACGGCAGCACCCTGACTTCTCCACCTGCGGCACGCACCCCATCGGCGCCGGCGATCTGATCGACAGTGTAGTCACCGCCCTTGACGAGGACGTCCGGCTTCACGACACCAATCAATCGTTCCGGCGTGTCTTCACTGAACGCCACCACCCAGTCAACGCAATCCAGTGCAGCCAGCAAAGCCATCCGGTCCTGGAGCGGATTCACCGGACGTTGCGCACCCTTCAGACGGCGCACCGAGTCGTCGTCGTTCACGGCAACGACCAGTCGATTTCCCAATGCCCGAGCCTGGCGAAGGTAGCGAATATGGCCCGGATGCAACATATCGAAACAGCCATTGGTCATCACCACACGCTCCCCTTGCGCGCGGGCGCGGGCAACCGCATCCAGCAATGCCGTTTCATCCATGACCCCATGGGCATCCCCAATGGCTTCGCTGACGGCCCGGCGCAGCTGCGACGCATTGATGGCCACCGTTCCCAAGCGGCCAACCACCGAACTGGCGGCGATGTTGGCCAACTCTGCTGCGGCCGACCAGGGCATCCCTCGTGCACATCCGGCGGCGAGAACGGCGATCACCGTATCGCCCGCGCCAGTGACATCGAACACCTCGCGGGCCTGGGCGGGCAGATGCTCATGTCCGGTGGCACCATCGAAAAGACTGATCCCCTGCTCCCCCCGCGTGACCACCAAGCGCTCGAGTTCAAGCGCGCGACACCAGGCATCACCGGCCTGCACAAAATCAGAAAGATGCGGACATGGCCCGGCAACGGCCAGAAATTCGGCAAGATTCGGCGTCAGCGCACTTGCCCCACGATAGCGCGTGAAGTCCGTTCCCTTGGGATCGACCAATACCGGGATTCCCGTCGCCCGAGCGGCCTTGATCAGGGTTTGAACCGGCGTCAACGTCCCCTTGCCATAATCGGACAAAACCACCACATCGATATCGGCGAGCAATGCCTCGAAACGCGCAATAAGCCCGTGGCCAATGGGATCGGCAAACCCTTGTTCGAAATCGAGCCGCAGCAGTTGCTGATGGCGACTCATGACCCGGAGCTTGGTGATGGTCGGCAACCCCGGCACCGGCAACAGATGGGCTTCAACATGGGCCGCAGCAAGCAGCCGACCCAGAATGTCCCCCGCCTCATCATCCCCGCACATCCCCAAAAGACGGGTGCGAACCCCGAGGGCGGCCAGATTCATGGCGACATTGCCGGCGCCGCCGACCCGATCTTCGCATTCAGCCACACTGACGACGGGCACCGGCGCTTCCGGAGAAATGCGCACCGTTTCGCCCCGCCAATAGCGATCCAGCATCACATCGCCGACGACGAGCGCTTTTATTCCTTCGAAATCAAAATCTTGCAAATGCATTCACGATCCACTCAAAAACTTGACGGGATCATAACACAAGCCTGTGACAGCCTTGCTAGACTGCCTTTTTGCCGAAGGAACGATGCATGCGCCTGCCCCCCAGCCATCTCCGCCATCCCCGTCACTGGCCGCTTTGGTTCCTCATAGCTGGATTATGGGTCGTGGCCCAGCTGCCATATCGGGCCCAGATGGCAATTGGAAGGGGGTTGGGTCTCTTGGCGTTCTACAGCATCAAAAGCCGCCGCCACGTAGCGGATCGCAATCTGGAATTATGCTTTCCCGATCTGAGTGCCGCCGACCGCGCCGCGTTGCTCCGCGCACATTTTGCTTCCCTGGGTATGGGGATCATCGAGGTTCCGATGTCCTGGTGGGCACCGGCCAGGCGGCTGAACGGTCGGCTCAAGCTGGAGGGGCTGGAGCATCTGCACGCAGTTCAGCAGCAGGGACAGGGCGCCATTCTCCTGAGCGGCCATTTCACGTCCATCGACATTTGCGGTCGACTGTTTGCACCCCATGCCGATGTCGACATCCTGTTTCGGCCGCAGGACAACCCGGTCATCGAACACTACCTGGGTGGACACCGGAAACGCCGCTTTCGACACGCGATCGAACGACACGATATTCGCGGCATGGTTCGTGCGCTTCGCCAAGGCCGCGCCATCTGGTATGCCCCGGATCAGAATTACCGCGGGAACAACAGTGCGCTCGTCCCTTTTTTCGGCCATCTCGCACCGACCCACACGGGCACCGCGCGCCTGGCGCGCCTGAGTGGCGCAGCTGTTTTGCCCTTTTATATGGAACGCTGCCTGGAAACAGGGACGTATCTCATCCGGATCGAACCCCCGCTCAAGGATTTTCCCAGCCAAGATCCCGTCGCCGACACTGACCGGCAAAACCGGATCCTCGAAGCACAGATCCGACATTGTCCAGCGCAGTATCTGTGGGTGCATGAACGCTTCAAGAAACGGCCCGCCCCCCTGCCGGACGTCTACGCCCGAGAACTCCCGCCTGCGTAGCCATCCAAAAGACGCTTCCAGTCGGCGGAACCGAACATCAGGTCGGGATAACGCCCCAAGGCTTTGATCAGTGAATGCCGCAATCGCCGGAGATTGGCGCGCTGCCAATGTAGCCGGGGTTTTCGCCGCCATCCCTTGTCAAAATCGAGCAGGAACACCCGCATATCCCCATCTACCAGAATATTGTCGAGATTGAGGTCGGCATGATAGATCCCGGCACGGTGGAACTGGTTGATCTGCGCCCCGACCCGCTGCCAGAGCCCCTCTGGTATGTTCTGGCCTTGAAGCACCAGGGATAGCGGTGACGCATCGAGTCGCTCCGTGATCATGTCCGCGCGATACCACCAGCGATCGACCCGTTGCACCTGCGCGGCAATGGGCCGCGGCACGGGCAACCCACCCCGATACAGGTCATACAGCAGATGCCATTCCCGCCAGGGCCGACTCTGAATGAGTCCGGTCCAGAGATACCGATCCTCTGTCAACCGGCCCATCCAGCCGCCCCGGCGGAAATGGCGCAGGATCCAGTCCTGCCCGGCCAGCCCGATCCGTTGAACCTGCCCGCGGCCACCCGGCACGGGCAGCACCTCGGCATGATTTTTCCAGTAATCCGGATCGAAGTAGTGGCGGCTGGGCTGCGAGAGCCGCATGGCGTCATAGACCACGGCCCCATCGTCTAGGCGGAGATAGGCTGCCTTGATGTCGGGCCCACTCGCGGCTTGGGGATCCAAGCTGCTCGCCCATGATTCTTCAATCTGCAGAACGCTCACGCCCAACTCCTGCACGCGGCCCTGTGGTGATCCCTCAAGGCAATACTTCGATGGTGATGCGCTCGGACATCGCCGGCGGCTGATGGGGCACATGATTGGCATCACCCATGAGCAGCTGCAGGGTGTGCCGGCCCGGTGGGAGTTCCAACGTGGTCTCGGTCTGGCCATTTCCGAAATGGCGATGATGGGCATCGGACGGAATCGGCTGCCCTTTGACCGGCGGCTGATCCCAATCGACAAGCAGATGATGATGGCCCGTTCCATCTTTCACGGTCCCGGCCGGGGCGACACCCATGCCTTTGAGACCGAAACGCACGACCACCGGACCGCGAATACGGTCGCCATCCTGAGGCGTGATGAAATAAGCCACTGCGCCGGGTGGTGCGGGACTAACCGGCAATTCGGCCCATGCCGTCCCGGCAACCATCACGATGAAAAAAAGCAGAGAACCCCGAAGGTGACCACGTCGGATCATGATGTAGCTCCAGATCATGCAACCCGAATGGCTGCCCCTGTAAGACCGCGTAGCCTTGATCATATTCACTCGATATCGAATTGTCACCTAAATGTCATGCAACAAACATCCTCCTGTCATCTTGAGTCGGGACTTGCCCCGATGGCGGAATGATCTCCATCAAGCCGCAGCGGCTCCTCAACTCGGGAACGATTTTCAGACTCGACCCAGCGCCTTACAATCGGGGTTCAATTCTGCTCCACCCAGGAGGCTCTCCATGCCCCGGTTTCGCTGGATCCTGATGCTCTCGGTTTCGATGATGGCGCTCACGACCCCGGCCCACGCCGAGATCGTCACCCGCGAGCTCCCCTATACCGCCAACGGACAGAACATGGTGGGCTATTTCGCCTATGACGACCGGCTCGCCACCCCGCGCCCCGGTGTGCTTGTCTTCCATGAATGGTGGGGGCTCAACGACTTCGCCAAACACCAGGCCGACGCTTTGGCGGCCAAGGGTTATGTGGTGCTGGCCGCTGACATGTACGGCGAAGGCGTGGCCACGCATGATCCGGACAAGGCCGGATCACTGGCCGGTGCAATCAAGCGCAAGGATCTGTTCCGCAGTCGAGCAGAAGCTGCACTGGAAGCGCTGATGAAACAAGACGGGGTCGACCCGAACCGAATTGCGGCGGTTGGCTACTGTTTCGGCGGCACCACGGTGCTTGAAATGGCTTACAGCGGGGTGCCCGTGCGTGGCGTGGTTTCCGTACACGGTGGACTGACGGCTCCGCGGCCGGACGACACCCATATCCGATCGGCCGTGCTTGTGTTGCATGGGGCGTCGGACCCCTTCGTCAAACCCGAGGAGATCCGGGCTTTTCAGTCAGGCATGGAACAAGCGGGTGCAGCTTGGGAGATGATCATTTACGGCGGGGCACAGCACGGGTTCAGCAACCCGGGGGCGGACGCGCATGGCATGGACGGCCTTCGCTATGATGCAGCAACCGCCGAACGGGCCTGGCAGGCCACCACCGACTTTCTGGCCCGAATACTGGGCGCACCGCGCGGCTGAGCGAAGAGCGACCAAGGCGGTGGTGCCCCGAACACGATTCGAACGTGTGACCTTCCCCTTAGGAGGGGGACGCTCTATCCTGCTGAGCTACCGGGGCGGAGTCGAACTGACTTCATAACGGCCACCAAGGCCGGCCGGGGGGGATTATACCCCCTCCCCAGAGCCCAGCGAAAATGGGCCTCCACAGCTGCCTCGGCATCCCGTCGATGCGGCCTGAGCACCTCCGGACGCTGAGCGCTTTCAGGCATCCTTGGTCATCGTCTCGGCCAGCGCCTCATCAACCGTTTCGATCCAGGCGAAATTCATCTTGCGCCGCACCGCTTCGGGAATCTCGCTGAAATCACGCCGGTTGCGGGCTGGGAGAAGCACTTTGGCGATTCCTGCGCGATGCGCAGCCAGCACCTTTTCCTTGATTCCCCCGACTGGCAACACCAGTCCCCGGAGTGTAATCTCACCGGTCATTGCCACATCGGAACGGACCGTGCGATCACGGAACAGCGACGCCAGAGCCGTAAACAAGGCGACACCAGCGCTGGGACCATCTTTCGGAATCGCGCCCGAGGGGACATGAACATGGATGTCCTGAGCTTCGAAGGCGACTGGATCGATCCCCAGCGCCTGTGATCGCGCCTTGAGCAGACTCAGGGCCGCCTGGGCACTTTCCTTCATCACGTCGCCCAGCTGTCCGGTCAGAATCAGCCGCCCGCTCCCCGGTGCCCGGCTCGCTTCCACGAACAGAATCTCCCCGCCGACCGGCGTCCAGGCCAAACCCGTGGCCACGCCCGGTACACAGGTACGGGAGGCCACCTCGGGCTCGAACCGCACCGGGCCCAGAATCGCCGGCAAATCAGATTCGTCGATGCGCAGAGTCTCTGCTTCTCCGATGGCGACCTGGAATGCTGCGTGGCGACACAGATTGCCGAGTTCGCGCTCCAGATTCCGGCACCCCGCTTCACGCGTATACCCGCCGATTACTGCGGCAATCGCTGCCTGGGTAATCTCACATTGCGCCTTGGTCAGGCCGGCGGCTCGCCGCTGCCGATCGAGCAGATAGCGCCGGGCGATCTCGAGCTTATCTTCTTGGGTATAGCCCGGCAGTTCGATGACCTCCATGCGATCGCGCAGCGGTGCCGGAATCTGATCGAGCACATTCGCAGTCGCAATGAACATTACCCTGGACAAATCGAAGGGCACGCCAAGGTAGTTGTCCCGGAAAGTGGCGTTCTGCTCCGGGTCGAGTACTTCCAGCAACGCGGCAGATGGGTCGCCCTGGATACCGCTGCCCATCTTGTCAATCTCATCGAGCATCACGACCGGATTGCGGGTTCCCGCCTTGCGCAGTGCCTGGATGATCACGCCAGGCAAGGCACCGATATAGGTACGCCGGTGACCACGGATCTCGGCTTCATCGTGTACGCCACCTAGACTGACCCGCTCGAACGGACGCCCCATGGCGCGGGCAATGCTCTGGCCCAGGGAGGTCTTTCCGACGCCCGGCGGTCCCACGAAACACAGAATGGGGCTCTTGCCTTGCGGATTAAGCTTGCGCACGGCCAGATACTCAAGGATCCGCCGCTTGACCTTGTCCAGGTCATAGTGATCGGTATCCAGAATCGTACTCGCTTCGGCCAGATCCAGATGCTCTTCACTGGCCCTGCTCCAGGGCAGCTCCACCATCCAGTCCAGGTAGGTTCGCAGCAGCGAATACTCCGCCGCACCTTCCCCCATGCGTTCGAGGCGCCGCAGATCCTTGGTTACGGTACCCAGCACCCCTTCCGGCATGCCCGCAGCCTCAATGGCCTCACGGAGGTCACGCAACTCATCTTCACGCTCTTGCCCCTCTCCCAGTTCATTCTGGATCGTCCGCATCTGTTCGCGCAGCAGCGCTTCTCGCTGACGGCTATCGATCTGCTCCTTGGTTCGCTCGCTGATGTCCCGAGTCAGTCGCATCACCTCCACACGATGGGTCAGATGCTCGAGAACCTCATCGACGCGTCGCTTCAGATCGGTCTGCTCAAGCAATGACTGCTTATGCTCCGGTTTCAGGTCCAGATAACCCGCAACCAGATCGGCCAGGGCGCCGGCCGACTCCATACCTTGAACGGCGTTGATCAACTCGTTCGGCGCTTGCGGCATGAGCGCCAGCGCTTCGGTCGCTTTCTGCTTGAGCAGGATCAGGCGCGCCTCGAGTTCCGGCGACCGGTCGGCTGGATCTTCGATCCGATCGACCCGCGCCAGCAGGAAAGGATGGCCCGGGATGAAATCCACCACGCGAAAACGTGCTTCACCTTGACACACCACGTGGTGACGTCCGTCAGGCGCAGTAACATAGCGCAGAATGTGGGACACGGTGCCCATGTGGAAAAGCTCGTCCGGACCGGGCTCATCTTTTTCGGAATCCTTCTGCAACAGCAGGCCGACCGGCCGACCGCTGCGCGCCGCTTCCTGGGCAGCGGCCAAGGATTGCGGACGACCAATCGTGACTGGGTGCACGATGCCGGGATAGAGCACCAGATTGCGCACCGGCAGAATGATCAGAACATCATCGGCCCACTCCGTCTGAGGCGAGTTCTGTTCCCCGGCGTCAACGAGCGAATCGGCTTGCGAGTTCATAGCATTTCCTCAAACCACCGGCGTGGCGGACATCAGGCGAATGGACAGGCATCCGTCTCGCAGTTCAATCGGTCGCAAGATCCAAGAGCCGGGCGGCAAACCGATGCAGCGTTCGAATCGGCCAAACGGTATTTCCAGACGATGGATTCGTCCCTGCCGGACACCGGCAGGCAGCGGTCGCTCGCCTCGAATGCACAGCTCACCGGCCTCGAGATGCACCTGCACCGCGTCGGACGGAACCCCAGGCAAGGCCACCTGAATGATCACTCCGCCAGACACCTCCACCACGTCGACCGGTGGCGCCCAGCAAGGCATCGGCGCCGAACCCACCGCCGGCTGAAAAAAGCGCCGCTGCAAACGCTCTGCATGCTCCAGCAGTCGCTGCGCCTCTTCCCACATCCAACCATTGAGTTCATCACGCCACATGCTTGGCCTCCCTTGTCTTCATCCACCATGGGGTCCGGCTGCGCCGATCTCAAGACCGAGGTTACCGTCGAATGCAGTCGACCATCCCTCATCACTTCCAACACGCGACCCTGGCCAGATTGTGGGGCCAGATCGCGGCCCTTCTGCACCGACTGGCGGTCGTCGCCGGCGAGGCACCAAGGATGATGCTCCAGCAACCGGCCCTGCCTCCAGAATTTGAGGGGATGCACCTGACCCTGCCGTCGCCTGGTCATTGTTTGAAACGGGAGGGGTCGTTGGTTTGACCCGCGTCAAACCACAGAGTGCCAGGCGAAGCAATCGCCCGCCGGCGGCCGGTCGCAAGCGCTTCGGCACAAACTGGATCCATAGGCCGGCGGTGACCCATTTGTTGCGCAGAACGCTGCGGGGCACGGCCGCCCCAATACAAGCGGAATGGTGGGACAATGCTGGGATTCGGGAAATGCCCGCTCAGCGCCGCGGACCGATACGCATATGAAGGGTCGCCTCGGCGACCACCTCGTTGTGCTCGTCAATGACTTCAATTTGAAGGGGAACGTCCTGGTTCTGGTGCCAATCGAGCGGATCCAAACCGCATCGCGCCCGCACCGCCGTACGTGCCTTGCGTCGATACCGGATATCGAGGCCAGACGGAATCCAGCGCGCGGAACGAGGAATCGTGAGTTGAACCGCCAACGAACCACACAGTTCCATCAGATTGGCGAGCGCAGCGGCGTGCAGCGTGCCCATGTGGTTGCTGACCGCACGCCGCTTGGCCATCCCCAGTTCGAGACATCCCGGAGCGGCATGAACGAGGCGCGGCCGGATGGTCGCCGAATAAGGCGCGGCCAAGGCCAATCCCCAGCGAAACAGCAGATTATGGCCCGGTACACGCATCAACAGTCTGATTGCGCGGAGCATCGGGGTCTCGTCCATGAAACCCTCATCCGTGGATAAAAAATACAGCCGCCCGGGGCGCAAGGCGCGACCGCGCCCATCCGGGTCTACTTTTCGACGAAAGCTCGCTCGATCACATAGTCGCCGGCATAGCCGATTTTGGGCGAGACCTCGAAACGCCACTCGTCCAGAACGGCGCAGATGGACTCGAGCATGGCCGGGCTGCCGCACAACATCGCCCGATCATCCGCCGTGTTCATCGGCGGCAAACCGATGTCGGCGAACAGCTTGCCGTTGCGCATCAGGTCGTTGATCCGTCCCTGATGCGCGAAGGGCTCGCGGGTCACCGTCGGATAATAGATCAGTTTCTCCCGCACCGCGTCACCGAAGAACTCGCTTTGCGGCAACTCCTGCGTGATGAATTCGCGATACGCCAGATCGCAGACCCGCCGAACCCCATGCACCAGCACCACCCGCTCGAAGCGGTCGTAGGTTTCCGGGTCCTTAATCACACTCAGAAATGGCGCCAGACCAGTTCCGGTGCTGAACAGGTAAAGGTGGCGCGCCGGCTTGAGATCATGCAGGACCAGGGTTCCGGTGGGCTTACGACTAACCAGTAGCGTATCGCCCTCCTTCAGATGCTGAAGCCGCGAGGTCAGCGGTCCGTCCTGAACCTTGATACTGAAAAACTCGAGATGTTCTTCGTAATTCGCGCTTGCGATGCTGTAGGCCCGCATCAACGGTCGACCGTTGACCTCAAGGCCGATCATGACAAACTGACCGTTCTCGAAGCGCAACCCGGAATCGCGGGTCGTAGTGAAGCTGAACAGCGACTCGTTCCAATGTCGCACGCTCAAGACTGTTTCGGTGCCGATTGCCGCCATGGAATGGTGATACTTCTTCTGAAATGGATTGAGGCGGTTAATTTTACACCCTCGACAAGGTATATCCACCTGCAACAATCGACATAATCGGCGCCAGACAGCAGCTCGATCCTTGCATTCGCCCGGGCTTGAGCTACTCAAATAGGAAGCAGAAGGCTTCAGAAACGCTTACGCGTACCCGATAACCCACAAGGAAATCATAATTACAGGTCAAAGGGGGAATTTTGACCATGGACGCCAGCCTTACTTTGCCCAGACCCCGAGACATCGCTTTCTCTCCGTCATCCACGACGACCAGCGCCCGCCCGGCGCATGCCCGGCCGATCATGCAGACGCGCATGCCCTGGCTGCCCGTCGCGCTCGCCATGTTGACATTCGTCACGGCGTTCGGCCTCTACCGCTGGTACCAGCAAACCTATGCCTTCACCACCGGACTGGACTATTTCGAACCTGAATTCCAGACCTATTGGATGAACCTGCTCTGGGCGCAGGGAACCCTCCTGGTGCTTCTGGGCGGTTCAGGCATGGCTTGGGCATGGTTCACCCGTGAACGGGACCTGAGCCGGCTTTCGCCCCAAGATGAACTCTGGCGCTACTACCTCGTCATCTGCATCCTGGCGATGGGCAGCGTGATGGTCCTGTTGACGCTGGGCGTGTTTGCCGAATCCGATGCAGCCTGGCACCAGATCACCATCCGCGACACGGACTTCACCCCGACCCACATCGGACTGCAGTATTTCGCCATTCCGGCATTCGGCGCATCTCTGCTGGTGGCATTCATCTGGATTCATACCCGCCTGCCGGCATTCCAGAATCGAGTTTCCATCCCCGCGACACTAATCGCCCTGGGCCCCATCCTGATGATGCCCAACATTGGCTTCAACGAATGGGGCCATGCCTTCTTCTATTCCGAGGAACTCTTCGCCGCGCCGATCCACTGGGGATTCCTGGTTCTGGGGTGGAGTGCTTTTGCCTTAGGCGGGTTTGTGCTGCAATGTCTGTCCCGCATTCAGGAGCTGACCCGTCTTGATGTCGCACCCTTTCCGCCGCTTGTCGAACATCACCCCCGAATGCAAACGCTTGCCGACTCAAATCAGAACGGTAAGAATAGCTAACCATTCGGCCCTGTGAAAGAGAAGGCGGGCGAGCCCCAGGGGAGCCAACTTCGCGACCCCGAAGAAATTCAACTCGAACAACGGTGATGGAAGGCGCCATGACACATTCCATCGATACGGATACGCATCGTTCTTCGCAGGCGGGAGACCCGTTCATCGAAAAGCACACACCAGATACAGCTGCCTTTTCGTCCGAAGATCCGCAGCAGTTGTTGGAAGCGGTAAACCAGGCCCGAACGGCATTGATCCGTGCGCGAACACGGGACGAGCTGTTCCAGGAGGTCTGTCACGCCCTCGCACAGCCGAGGTGTTTCAGCCTGGTGGGTATCGCACTGCGGTGCGACGGTACCGTGCTTGGACTGGCCGCTGGCAGGAAGTCCAGTAATTCTTTCGCCCCCGCAATCGGCCTGGAAACCGATGAACATCACCCCGCCGCCCTTGCCTTCCGGCGAGGACGTGTTGAGATTCTGCATCCGATCCCAGAGACCGACCCTCTCTGGCCGGTTTGGACACAATTCGGAAAAAGTGAGCGCCCAAGCCACGGAATCTACATCCCGATCCAGGAAAATCACCAGCCCGTTGGCGTGGTGGCGGTATTCGGCTCGCATCGGGTCATCCACGAACCACACCTTTCCATTTTGACCGATTTGGCAGAAGACCTCGCCTATGCACTGGAGTCCTTGGAAAAGGATGCGCTTCGCCAAGCCATGGATGCGCAGCTGCGTGCCAGCGAGGCTCACCTTGAAGAAGCTCAGCGGCTCAGCCATATGGGCTCGTGGACGCTGAATCTGGCACAGGATCGCATCGAGGGGTCGGCTGAAGCACGGCGGTTGTTTTTTATCCCGGACACCCAGCAGGACATCACGCAGGAGGACATCACTAACCGGATCGTGCCCGCCTACCGCGCCGCATACCTTGAAGTGCTTGAACGCAGCATTGCGACGGGCGAACCCTTTTCAATGGAGTACCCCCTCCAGTTGCCGGACGACGGAGTTCGCTGGATTCACGCGCAGAGCCAGGCCAAAAAGGACGCCGAGGGCAATCCGATTCGGCTTTATGGCACAGTGCAGGACATCACCGAACGGAAAACCATGGAAGATGCCCTGAAGGCCAGCAATGCCCGTTGGGAATTCGCGCTGGATGGCGCTGGCGAAGGCGTCTGGGACATGGACACCGAGAAAAACACGGTGTTCTATTCGCCGCGGTGGAAGCAGATGCTGGGTTACGAGCCCGATGAGGTCGCCAATGACCTCAGCGAGTGGGCCAAGCGGCTGCACCCGACGGAAAAGAATCGTGTCCTCCAGACACTGGTCGGATTCATTCGGAGTCGCGACCAGGAAAGCTACACCCTCGAATACCGCTTGCAGACCAAGAGCAACGCCTATCTGTGGATACTGGATCGCGGCAAAGTCATCAGCCGCAACGACGCCGGCATTGCGTTACGAATCATCGGGACCCATACCGATATCAGCGAGCGCAAGAAGGCCGAAGAGGCCATTCGAGCCAGCGAGGCACTGCGCCGCAGTATCCTGGACTCTGCCTCGGATGCGATCATCTCCACCGACGCATCCAATCGCATCATTCTCTTCAATCAGGCAGCGGAAACCCATTTTGGATATGGCGCGAGCGAGATTCTGGGACAGCCGATCACGCTGCTGATTCCGGAAAAATATCGCGCGAATTTTTTTCAGTACCGCGACGCAATGGCGGACGCCGTCATTCAGCCCGTCCAGAGAGCCAGCGCCCGGCGGCGTAACGGGGACGTCTTTCCCATCGAGCTTACGGTGAGCCGCGCGGCGGTTGGCACCGATATCCTTTACACCTTCATCCTGCGCGACATCTCCAGCCAGATTGCGGCCAATCGGGATCTTCGGCTCGCCGAGCAGGTGTTTCAGAACAGTGCGGAGGCCATCTGCATCGTCGATGAAGACCGGCGGATCGTCTCCGTCAACCCGGCATTCTGCGCACTGACCGGATGGTCCCATGACGCGATCATTGGCCAGGAAGCCGAGATTCTGACCCCGGAAAACGAAATCGGCAGGCCGCCTCAACAGATCTGGCAGCAGCTTCTGGAAAACGGCGTTCTGCAGAGCGAACTGGAACTTGTGCGACGCGATGGCAGCCGCTTCCCGATCTGGATCAATCTCAGCGCCTTGCGCAACACATCGGGCAAACTCACCCACACCATCGCGATGTTTTCAGATATCACCGAACGCCGGCGGGCCGCGGAGCAGCTCGATTACCAAGCCAGTCATGATGTTCTGACCGGCCTGCCCAACCGCTATGAACTGGATCGCACGCTTCCCGAGCTGCTCGTCCAGCATCGCAAGAGCAAACAGAAACTGGCAGTATTTTTCCTGGATCTCGATAGTTTCAAAACCATCAATGATTCACTGGGCCATGCAACCGGAGACGAGCTCCTGAGAGCCGTCACGGAACGGCTGACCGCGCTGCTCAACCCGCCCGCTATCATCGCCCGCCCTGGCGGAGACGAATTCATCGTGGTTACGCCGGAACTGCCCGACCGCCAGACTGCGTTGATGCACGCGGAACGGATCCGTCAGGCCATGACGCAGACATTCGAACTCGGCAACTTTCGATTGAACATTTCCCTGAGTCTTGGAATCAGCCTGTTTCCCGAAGATGGCAAGGATATCGAGGAGCTATTCAAGAACGCCGACACGGCCATGTACGCCGCCAAGGCTGCAGGTCGATCCGAAATACGCAGCTTCAGCGCCCAGATGGCGCATCGTGTCAAACATCGGCTGGGACTCGAAACCCAGCTGCGACGCGCATTGGACCGTGGCGAGTTTCTCTTGCACTACCAGCCTCAGATCGACACCGACGCCGGCACCCTGACCAGCTTGGAAGCATTGCTTCGCTGGAACCCCAAAGAGGGCAAGCCATTGGGACCTGCGCAGTTCATCCCCATTGCCGAAGAATCCGGTCTGATCATCCCCATCGGCCAATGGGTGCTCGAAGAACTCTGTCGCCAGCTGATCGAATGGCAGCGGATGGGCCACAGTGTCGTACCGATCGCATTCAACCTCTCGCCGCTGCAGTTCCGGCAGGCAGACCTGCGACCGTTCATCTTTTCCACTTTGGCACGCGCCGGCATTCCAGGCTCCCAGATCGAACTTGAGCTGACCGAGGGCATGCTGCTCGACGGTACGCCGGAGACCTACCAGACCCTGTCCGCCTTCAAGGAGATGGGCACCAAGCTCGCGATCGACGATTTCGGCACGGGGTATTCGGCGCTGGGGTATCTCAAGAAATTCCCGATCGACAAACTCAAGATCGATCGGAGCTTCATCCGCGACATCACCCAGCAACCGACTGACGCGGCAATCGCTTCCACCATTATCAGCCTTGCTCACAGCCTGAACATGCGGGTCGTCGCCGAAGGTGTCGAAACCCAGGAGCAGCATTACCTGCTCTCCAATTGGGGCTGCGATGGGGTGCAAGGCCATTATTTCTCACATCCCCTGCCCGCAGAAGAAATTCAGGCACGCTACCTTCAGTCACCGCAGCATCACCGAATCTAGATCGTCGGGAAAACGCAGCGCGAACCTTTCGCTCTGGCGATGCGGACCCGATCGATCGTCAACCGCCCGGTGCGTCCGCGAATCGGGAATTCAGAATCGTGCGGTCAGCCAATCCCGCCATAGCCGGCTTGCTGCCTGCTCCAGTGCCGCCGCGCGATGCTGTGTTTCCTCGCGCAGCGCCGAAATGTCGATACCGGCCTGCGCCAACTCGCAGCTGTGACCAATGAACCAGCGCTCCAGATCTCTGCCGCGCACCTCGGGATGACACTGAAAACCCCAACCGTGGGCGCCCCAGGCGAAAACCTGATGGGCGTAGCGGGCACTGGCCGCCAAGTGAATCGCCCCTTCGGGCAGATCGAAGGTGTCGCCGTGCCAGTGCAGCACGGACACGTCGGGCGCAAACAAAGACGCCAGTTCGGGAACGGCCTGGCCGGCTGGTGTCGCGCGCAGCGTCCCCCAGCCGATTTCCTTGCCCGCGCCGCCCGGATAGACTCGCGCCCCCAATGCAGCAGCCATGAGCTGGGCGCCCAGGCAGATCCCCAGCGTCACGCCGCCGCGCTGCAGACGCTCGGCGATCAGCGCCTTCTCATCCATAAGAAACGGGTAGGCGGCCTCGTCATACACACCTATCGGACCGCCCAGCACCACCAACAGATCGCAAGCCAGCCCTTCTTCGGGTGGCACGACGTCCACACCGGCCTGAGCGGTGTGGATCGCAAATCCTGCCTCAGCCAGGGCCGGCCCCAGGGTTCCCAGATCCTCGAATGCCACATGACCAATTACCCACGCGCGCCGCATGTTTCGCCTCCCCTGCCCGACTCCGAACCCCGCACCAAGACCGGCACTTGGAGCAACCGTTCAGATTATGCTCTACTTTCGCCCCGATCGACTGTCATGCGGAACCGCCCGTCATGCCTCAAGCCACGCGTCATTTTCCCGCCGAATGGGAACCCCAGTCCGCTGTCCTGCTGACCTGGCCGCACACCGAAACCGACTGGGCACCCAACCTCGCAGCAGCCGAGCGCACCTTCGCCGCCATCGCCCGCGCCGTCTTGGTCCGGGAAGCACTGATAATCAGTGTGCACCACGCCGATCTTGTGGAATCGGTGCGCGCGCGCATTGCGCCGTTGCCCGATCAGGCAGAACGCCTGCACCTCATCGTCGTGCCGAGCAACGATTCCTGGGTCCGCGACCACGGGCCGCTCACGATCCTCGAGGACGGGCAGCCCGTGCTGCTCGATTTCACGTTCAATGCCTGGGGCGGCAAATATCCCAGTGCACTCGACGACGCCATCATTTCGCGGCTGCACGCGACGGGCATCTTCGGCAAGACCCCGCGGCGGCGAGTGGACTTCGTGCTCGAAGGCGGGGCCCTGGAGAGCGACGGCGAAGGCACGCTGCTCACCACGACCTCCTGCCTTCTGGATCCTCATCGCAATCGCACCATCACCCAAGACACCGCCGAAGCGCAGCTGCGTGACTCCCTGGGGATCAAGCGCGTACTGTGGCTTACCCAGGGGCATCTGGAAGGCGACGACACGGACGGCCATATCGACACCCTGGCGCGCTTCGCAACACCCGATACCATCGTCTATCAAAGCTGCGACGACTCCGCGGACAGCCACTTCGCGTCGCTGCAGGCCATGGCCCGGGAACTGGCGGCGCTGCGCCAAGCCGATGGCGCGCCCTACCATCTGATCCCGCTGCCCCTTCCGCGCCCGGTCTACGACGATGCCGGTCACCGGCTCCCGGCAACCTACGCCAACTTCCTCATCATCAACGGCGCGGTGTTGTTGCCGATCTACGGCGATCCGGCCGATGCGGTGGCGCAATCGCGTCTGACCGAGGCGTTCCCGAATCGAACCATCGTGCCGATCGACTGCACCGCTCTGATCCGCCAGTTCGGCAGCCTTCACTGCGTCACCATGCAGCTGCCCGCAGCGGTTCCGGTTCGCGCGCCCGAACCGGCTGCCCGACTCCCACACCCTTAGCCCGAGCGCTGCCGTGCAAACCTTCCCGCGCGGAATCGACCTCAATGCCGACATCGGCGAAGGCAGCCTCGCCGACGCTGAGCTGATCCCGTTGGTCTCGTCGGTCAACATCGCCTGCGGGGCCCATGCCGGCGACGACGCCACCATGGCCCAGGCCGTCGCCCGCGCAGCCGCGCAGGGCTGTGCCATTGGCGCCCATCCGGGTTACGCCGATCCTGAACATTTCGGCCGCCGCACCCTCGACGTGCCGGCCCCGGCCATCTACCGGCTGGTCGGCGAGCAGATCGACGCCCTGGCCCGCCATGTCGCCACGGCCGGCGCACGGCTGACCCACGTCAAACCGCACGGCGCACTCTACAATCAGGCAGCGCGAGACATCGAACGCGCGATGGCCATCGCCGAGGCCGTTCATGATACGGATCCGCATCTGGTGCTGGTGGGACTCGCCGGCAGCGCACTGATCGACGCCGGGCGCAAGGTCGCCTTGCGCACCGCCCAGGAAGCCTTTGTCGATCGGCGCTATGAAGCTGATGGAAGCCTGACCCCGCGCAGCCATCCGGATGCCGTGATCCGCCATCCCGAGGATGCTGCCCGGCAGGTCCTCACCCTCCTGCGTTCCGGCCGGCTCATTGCCCGGAACCGGAAAGCCATCGCGCTGAGCGCCGATACCCTCTGCGTCCATGGTGACAACCCTGCCGCTCTTGACCTGATCCGGCAGGTGCGCCAACACCTTGCCCTGGCCGGCATCGCCGTGCGACCGGTACCGCTGACCCCATTACCGTAACACCCCGGACGGGCCGCCCGTGGCGTCACCAGGAAGCCGCAGCGCATGGACCGGATACCGACAGCCGAGGCGGTCGTGTTGCCGACATTCGCCAGGGCGGACCGACCCATGGCATCGACACGGGCCACCACCGGGCACCATGGATCCGCTTCAAATAACGGATTCAGAACAGGATTTCCCAGACGGCGCGCCGGACTCGGCACCGCTGGCGCGTTTTCTGCAGGATCACGCACGCATCCGCATGCTTGCCGTTATGCATCGCGATGCATAACGAATCAGGAGGACGAATGATCCAGACCGCTCACTGGCAACTGAAGGGACAGGTCGGATTGACCACCGGCGATGCGGAAACCATCGACGACAAACGGATCGATCTGCTCGAACAGATCGACCGGACCGGCGCCATCGGTCAGGCGGCCAAGGCCGCCGGCATGAGCTACCGCGCTGCCTGGAACACCGTCGATACCCTGCGCAATCTGGCTGGAACGCCGCTGGTGACCACCCAAAGCGGCGGCCGTAACGGTGGCGGCACCCAACTCACACCGGCAGGCCGGCGTCTGGTCGATACCCATCGGCTGGTTCAGGAACATCAGCGCCGTTTTCTGATTCAGCTGCAAACGCGGCTGGATCATCCCGACACGCTCACGCTGATCAGGCGGCTCGCCATGAAAACCAGCGCCCGCAACCAATTCTTCGGCACCGTGACGCGCATCCAGACCGGCGCCGTGAACGCAGAGGTCGAAATCGCGCTCAACACGCACGATCATTTGGTCGCCATGATCACCATGGAAAGCCTGGCGGAGCTCAGACTGGCGCTCGGAAGCGAAGTCTGGGCACTGGTCAAGGCGCCGTCGGTGCTGATCACGGCGGATGATCCCGGGATCAAGCTTTCGGCCCGCAACCGGCTGTGTGGCACGGTGTCGCGCATCACGCTCGGCAGCGTCCATGCCGATGTGGTGATCGACCTGCCGGGCGGCGCCATCATTAGCGCCATCATCACACTCGACAGCCTGGATGGCCTCGCGCTCACCCCCGGCAGCAGGGCCTGCGCCGTATTCAAGGCTGGCAGCGTGATCCTGGGCGTCAACGCGTGACGGGTCTGTCCCCATCCAAACCATCGTCAAGGAGAATCCCAGGCGGCACTCTGCTATCGCCACGGCAATGGATCGGCGCCCGTCTGCACCTCGATTTTTGACCACGACCGCCAGCCCTGAAGGAGTTCCGTCATGCGCCAGTCCGTCCTGCGTCGCGCCGCGCTCGCCACGCTGTTGCTCCTGATCATGCCCGCCGCGCAGGCGGCCGAAGTGGTGGCAGCAGTGGCCGCGAATTTTGCCGCCGCCATGGCGCGAATCGAACCGGACTTCGAGCAGGCCAGCGGCCACCAGCTCACGGTCGTGCTCGGCTCGTCGGGCAAGTTTCTGCAGCAGATCCGGCAGGGCGCGCCATTCGATGTGCTGCTGTCGGCCGACGCCGAACGGCCCGCGCTGCTCGAGCAGTCCGGTCTCGGCGTGCCGGGCTCGCGCTTCACCTACGCCATCGGCCGCCTTGTACTGTGGAGCCCGCAGCCGGACGCCTTCACCGATGGCAAGGCCTATCTGAAAGCCGGCGCATTCCGGCATCTGGTCATCGCCAATCCGGTCGTCGCGCCCTACGGCGCCGCGGCGCAGCGCACCCTCGAACAGCTCGGTCTGTGGGCCAGCCTGCAGGACCGGATCGTCCGCGCCGAAGACATCGGCCAAGGCTACGCGATGGCTGGTAGCGGTGCGGCCGAGGCGGCGTTCGTGGCCTACTCAGCCGTGCTCGCCGGCCGCAAACCGGGTAGCCAATGGCTCGTGCCGCACCATCTCTATCCGCCTCTCGACCAAGACGCTATCCTGATCACCCGGGCCCGCGACAACCCAGCTGCCCTTGCGTTGCTCGATTACCTCAAAATGCCGGCGGCACGCGAAGTGATCGCGTCGCTGGGTTACGACCTGCCGGCGCACCGACCGGAGAAATCAGCCCCATGAGTCTCGACCTCGGCCCGGTCTGGCTCACACTGCGCCTCGCGGGCGTGACCGTCGTGCTGCTGCTCATCGTCGGCACGCCACTGGCCTGGTGGCTGGCGCACACCCGCACCCGCCTGAAACCGCTCATCGAGGCCGTCACCGCGCTGCCGCTGGTGCTGCCGCCTACCGTGCTGGGTTTTTACCTGCTGGTGCTGTTCGCGCCGGGTGGGGCGCTGGGCGCACCCTGGCTCAGGCTCACCGGCGAAACGCTCACCTTCTCCTTCAGCGGGTTGGTCTTCGCGTCCATGCTCTACTCGCTGCCCTTCGTGGTACAGCCCCTGCAGAGCGCCTTCGAGGCGGTCGGCCGCGGGCCGTTGGAGGCCGCGGCGGTGCTGGGCGCGCGGCCGCTCGATGCGTTTTTCACCGTGGCGAGCCCGCTCGCCGCGCGCGGGTATCTCACCGCCATCGTGCTCGGCTTTGCCCACACACTGGGCGAATTCGGCGTAGTGCTGATGGTGGGCGGCAACATCCCCGGCCGCACCCGGGTGATCTCGATTGCCATCTACGAGCAGGTGGAAACGCTCAACTTCGCCGCCGCCCACCTGCTGGCGGCTGGCATGCTGGTGTTCTCGTTCGCAGTGCTGGTGCTGGTGTACGCACTGAACCGCCGCTACCCGGTGCACACGGCATGAGGCTGGACATCGCACTGACCCTGCAACGCCCCGGCTTCACGCTGGAACTGGATCAGACGCTGGAGCTGACCGGTATCACTGCCGTCATGGGCGCCTCAGGCAGCGGCAAGAGCACCCTGCTGCGCGCACTGGCCGGTCTGGAGACGCCACAGCGGGCGCGCATCATGCTTGGCGCCGCGCGGCTGGCCGACAGCGCAGCCGGCATGAGTCTGCCGCCACACCGACGTGGCATCGGTTATGTGTTTCAAGACGCGCGGCTGTTCGGCCACCGCCGCGTGCTGGGTAACCTGCGCTACGCACAGGCGCGCGCCCGGCCCGCCAACGGCGGCACGCCGGCACCGGCGCTGGACGAGGTGATCGCCGCGCTGGATCTGAATCCACTGCTGGAGCGGCGCACGCAGGGCCTCTCGGGCGGCGAGCGCCAGCGCGTCGCCATTGCCCGCGCGCTGCTCGCCAACCCGCGCCTGCTGCTGCTGGACGAACCGCTGTCGGCACTGGACCTCAAGCGCAAGGCGGAACTGCTGCCCTACATCCGCGCCCTGCCGGGGCGCTTTCACATTCCGCTGATCTACGTCTCGCACGCGGTGGAGGAAGTGGCCCAGCTCGCCGATGAGGTACTCATCCTCACCAATGGGCGCGTGGTGGCCCGCGGCGAGGTACACACTGTGCTGGAGCGCCCGGAGGCCGAGGCCGTGTCCGGCCACTTCGAGGCCGGCGCCCTGCTGCACGCCCGGGTGCAGCGCCAGCTGCCCGAGTATGCGTTGACCGAACTCGATATCGCCGGCCAGCGCCTCACCCTGCCGCAGATCGACGCTCCGTCGGGCACACCGGTCCGCGTACGCGTTCGGGCGCGCGATGTGGCCATTGCACTCGCCCGCGTGGACGGCGTGAGTATCCGCAACCAGTTCCAGGCGCGTGTGCGCCACATCGACACCGATCCCGCCACTGCCTATGCGGAAGTGACGCTCAACCTCTCCGGCGCCGACCCGGCGGCCGTCCACTTGCGCGCCCGCATCACCCGCGAAGCGCTGAGCACGCTCGGCCTGAAGCCGGGCCAGCCCGTGTGGGCCCTGGTGAAAAGCGTGTCCTTCGACCGGCGGGAACTCGGAGGCCGGTAAACCGAACCGGCCGCACAGGCTGTCCCCGACTATCACCGCGGCCGGCCCCGCAGCCCGCGGCGTTGTGGCATCGCTGCGCGGGCGATGTCGCAAACGCGACACGACCCGGCCGCGCGCGGAATCACACGCGATCCGCCGCCGCCCCCTTCTCGCCCTAAAATCAATTTTTATTCAAACGCTTCTGGATAATTTCCGGCATGGATCGGTTGATCGGCATGCCGTTTGCAAAGTTGACGCACGTTATCAACCGGCCGCCACTTCCACGCGGACCCATTCCCTGTTGCTCAGTTCGCAGTGGGCGGCCAGACGCCTTTCCCCAAGCGCGCCATTCAGCACAACGCAGCCCATCGACGGCGACACGGATCCTTCATTCCCCCACTCGAACCCAACCCAGGAATACCCCCATGAGCGTCTTCGCAGATTCCGCGCTGAGCAAACTTGAAGCCGAACAGCGCCTGTTCAACCCGGTGTTCAAGGGACCAACGGGCGTCGCTGGCCGGTATGGCTTTCGCGGTGAACTGGCGCTCAAATTCGCGCCCAAATTCGCCGACGAGGCGCGCCCGCCCGAGATTCTTGCCGAACAGGTGATGCTGGTCGCGGAGTCCGGCAAGCCGACCATCCCCTTTCTATGCTGCTACCTGCTCTCGTTCGAATATCTGCGGCCGCTGGTCGAGGCGCTGGGCGATGTCATCGACGAGCATGGGAAATATGTCCTGTTCTGCAACAACATCGACCTGTCCACGCGCTACACCGTGCCGTATGGCGGCGCGACGTTCTACGTCCTGCCCATTGACGAGGCCACCGCCTACAACGAATTGCTGGATTTGCTCTACATCGAACGCAATGACCTCAAGAAGCTGGACACCGGATCGCGCCTGGACCGCATCTACGAAACAGCCCGAAACTTTATCGAGACGTTTCCGGCGATTTCCTTCGAAGAAGGACTCAAGCGAATGGGCCCGGTGCGCAACCCCAACGAAAACCGGCCAGTCTGACGGACGGCGATCGAGGCGGCGCACGGCGAACAAGCGTCTGGGTGGCCTGAACCGGCCGCATGGGACCGCTCGCGAGATAAACGTGCGGATGGGGCGTTGCCGGGGATCGAGACGGATCGGCGAGTTCGCCGCAGGCACCCGCCATTCGGGCGGTCCTGACGTGGACTAGGGCTGGACGTCGCTTCCGAGTACGCCCCAGGCGTGCGGCCGGGGATGCCAGTGTGCCGGAACAACCGGCCCCGCCCACCCGACCCCGGTGCGGCGCGCGTCCGCATTCTGCGAAATGCGGTAGGCTCGGGGAATGATGACGATTTATCTTGCCCCCACCGAGACCATCGATTTCGACGCGCCGAATGTCCGCGCCAAGGCGCGCGAGCTGGCCGCGAGCATCGCCGATGAACGAGCGCTGGTGGCGCGTTATTTCACATTCGTGCGCGATGCGATCAAACACAGTTGGGACCATCGTCTGAATCCCGTCACCTGCCGCGCATCCGACGTGCTGCGACACGGCACCGGCTACTGCTACGCCAAGAGCCATCTGCTCGCAGCCCTGCTGCGCGCCAGCGGCATTCCGGCGGGACTGTGCTACCAGCGCCTGGCCGTGGGCGATGCCGGTCCGCCCTATTGTCTGCATGGCCTGAACGCCGTCTACCTGCGCGATCTCGGCTGGTATCGCCTCGATGCCCGCGGCAACAAGCCCGGCATCGCCACCCGCTTCAGTCCACCGCACGAGGCGCTCGCCTATCCCGCAAGCGGTCCGGGCGAACAGGATTGCCCGCACATCTTCGCCGAGCCGTTGCCGGTCGTCACTGCAGCGCTCACGCAGTACGCCGATATCCATCTCATCGACGCCAATCTCCCCGATCTCGACCTGAGCGCTTTCGATGGCCCAATCAATCGATGAACACCACCGTGAACTGATGCACTACACGACCGTTAACGGGCTTGAAGGCAACGCCGAAATCGCTCTTGCGTTTGCCGCATCAACGCAATACGGCAAATATGCGCTCTCGATGCGCCCAAAACTGGATACGATATGGCACGAGGCCAACCGAGGAGCCCTATCGCCGCCATCGCCTCCGAAGCCCGGCTCTGGCAGATGGCCGATGCGCTTCGCGGCAACAAGGACCCCGCGAGTACACGAGCGTGACGCTCGGCCTCATCTTCGAGAAGCCAGCTGATGGCGCGCAGTATCGAGCCGTATGACCCAGATCACGACGGCATCCTTGAGATCGAAGAAGTCCATCCCAATTTCGTCGAGGTCTACTTCGTGCCGCCGGAGCACAGGCTGGTGGAGGCCGGGCTCGACCCGAAGAAAGCGAATAACTACCGGACCAAGCTGCTGGATATCAACGGTCAGCACAATTTCCTGACGATCTATCCGATCAGCACATTCGGAAACCGGCCGGATTTCCTGAAGCCGAAATATGGCCGGATCGAGCGGATCACGCTCGATGACCCGAACATCATCTTTGGGTTCGACATGGCCGTACCTCCGACACCGGCGGAGGTGCGCGATGTCCTGGAGAATCTGCCCTCCACGTTCACCAAGGACTACGCCTATGGGCTTGGCCTCGCGAAACCCTACCGATTCATCATCAATGCGGTGGAAGCGCTATCGGACTGCACCGAAATAGTTATTACGGGCAAACACGCCACGGGTCCCGCCCCGGATGGCCATGGAATCTTCTACATCGCCACGCAGAACTTCGAGCAGGCGCGCCTCGAACTGAACAGGATTGATCGCCACACGGACTCTGCCCGTCGTGCCGTGAAATGGACTGCTGCCCACAACATTCTGGCGGAACGGCTCGGGGTGCCGATGCTGGACCCAAAAGCCGGTCGGCACCCCTATCGCAAGCTGTTCACCACTGTGGCAGAGGGCAAGCAGGATCTGTCCGAGGAGGATCAGAACGCTGTCATCGGCGCCCTGACCCGCCATGCCGCCGACATCGCCGATCATCAGCCGGAGAAGCTGGCGAAGCTGCGCGGCGATATCGAACTAGTGACACTTGAAGCCCTGATCATCCGATACGAAAGGATGCTTGGCGAGAACCAGGTCGAAGCATGCTGGCAGGAGTTCTTCAACGAAAACCCCTTCATCCTGAACATGGCCTTCGGCTATCCCGTGATCAAGGTGCGGAACCAGGCATCGGTCGGTGGACGCAAGCTGTCAGGCGACGGAGAGAAGATCACTGATTTTCTGGTGAAGAACAGCCTGACCAACAACACGGCGATCTTCGAGATCAAGACGCCGCAGACGTCGATGCTCAACAGGACGCCATTTCGCGATGGCGTTTACACGCCGGCGGCCGAGCTGTCGGGTTCGATCAATCAGGCACTCGATCAGAAGTACCAGTTTCAAAAGCAGATTGCCCAGATCAAGGACAACACTCGGCTTTACGACATCGAGTCCTACGCCGTGCATTGCTGCCTGGTGATTGGCAGGACGCCCGAGGGCGATGACCAGAAGAAGTCTTTCGAGCTGTTCCGGCGCAATTCCAAGGACGTCGAGATCGTGACCTTCGACGAGCTTCTGGAAAAACTCAAACAGCTCAGTGCCTTCCTGCGCGCGGCCGAAGAACAGACGAGCTAACCGAATAGAGGCTGCTGACCACACCGTGCAACCTTATCCCCTTGGGCACCATCAGCTAATGGTGGAAAAGCCCTCCCAGACTGATACGGCGCTCGAGGAAATTCACGCTCAGGGCAGCAACGGATCGATATCAGCAGGATCCTCCTGATCGGATCGACTGGTTGCACAACATCCAGCCGTCTAGTCACAGCGGTGTTAGACCGGCTGTTAGTTGCGCGCAAAGGGGTATCGACGCGGATTAACAGCGCCTCCATCCACAGGATGCGCGAACCGCGCTCAGAACCCGACCGGGGCGTGCTCGCGCGTGGCGTCGAAGCGTACCTTGGGCCATTTTTCCATGGCGAGCTGCAAATTGACGCGCGAGGGCGCGAGATAGACCAGCGCGCCGCCGTGGTCGATGGCGAGATTGTCCGCGGCGCGATGGCGGAAGTCCTCGAGCATGCGGGCGTCTTCGCAGATGACCCAGCGCGCCGTGGCCACCGAGACGCCGTCGAAGCGGCATTCCACGCCGTACTCGGCCTTGAGCCGGTGCGCGACTACGTCGAATTGCAGCGGGCCAACGGCGCCGAGAATGAGGTCGTTGTTGGTGAGTGGGCGGAAGAACTGCGTCGCGCCCTCTTCGCATAGCTGGGTCAGCCCCTTCTGCAATGCCTTGAGACGCAGGGGATCGCGCAGCACGGCGCGGCGGAACAGCTCGGGCGCGAAGTGCGGGATGCCGGTGAAGGTGAGGATCTCGCCTTCGGTGAAGGTATCGCCAATGGCGATGGTGCCATGGTTGTGCAGGCCCAGAATGTCGCCGGGATAGGCCTCCTCGGCCCGTTCGCGTTCGCTGGCCATGAAGGTCAGCGCATCGGCGATGCGGATATCGCGTCCGAGACGGACATGGCGCAGCTTCATGCCCTTGCTGAACCGTCCCGAGCACACGCGGAAGAAGGCGATGCGGTCGCGGTGGGCCGGGTCCATGTTGGCCTGCACCTTGAAGACAAAGCCGGTCAGCGCGGTCTCCTCAGGCTGCACACTGCGCTGCTCGGTCTCACGCGGCCGCGGCGGCGGCGCCCAGCTCACGAAATCGTCGAGCAGCTCGCGCACGCCGAAGTTGTTGACCGCGGAACCGAAGTACACCGGCGTCTGGCGCCCGGCGAGATAGGCCGCCCGGTCGAACGCGGGACTGGCGCCGCGCACCAGCTCGATTTCCTCGCGGTAGGCCGCCGCATCGGCCCCGAACCGCTCGGTGAAGGCATCGCTGTCCAGTCCCTCGATCACGTCACTCTCGTGAGCGCGGCCATCCTTCACCGGGGCGTAGAGGTAAACCCGGTCCTGCAGCAGGTGATAGATGCCGCGCAGGCCGCGCCCCATGCCGATCGGCCAGGTCACCGGCGCGCACTGGATGCCCAGCACCTTTTCCACCTCGTCCATGAGCTCCATGGGATCGCGGCCTTCGCGGTCGAGCTTGTTGATGAAGGTGAAAATGGGCGTATCGCGCAGCCGGCAGACTTCCATCAGCTTGATGGTGCGCTCTTCCACACCCTTGGCGCAGTCGATCACCATCAGCGCCGAGTCGACCGCGGTCAGCGTGCGGTAGGTGTCCTCGGAGAAATCCTCGTGCCCGGGGGTATCGAGCAGGTTGACGATGCTGTCGCGGTAGGGAAACTGCATCACCGAGCTGGTCACGGAGATACCGCGCTGCTTTTCCAGCTCCATCCAGTCGGAAGTCGCATGCCGGCCGGCCTTGCGGCCCTTGACAGCGCCCGCGAACTGAATGGCGCCGCCGAACAGCAAGAGTTTTTCGGTGAGCGTGGTCTTGCCCGCGTCGGGGTGGGAAATGATGGCAAACGTGCGCCGCCGCGCCGCCTCTTGGGCGATCTGGGACATGCTGACTCCGGTCGGTCCTGAACTGCGCACAGCCGGTGGGCCGCGCAAAGGGAGGAATTGTACCGGATGCGAGCGGCGGCCCGCAGGGGCGGAGCCGCCGGTTCCGCAGATCGACTTCAGAACAGCTGACCGGATGAATGCGCGCGGTCGAACAAGCCGAGTAACGCCGGCGCGATCGCGCGGTTCAGGCGACCAGCGGGCACATCAGTGTCCCAACATCCACGGACGTTTACCGCGATGATCGGCATGTCCACAGCCCGGCCCGTGCGCGTGGCCGGTTGCCGGCGGCGGCACACGGCGCAGACTAAGCGGTTCATGGGCGCTGCGCTCGTTGCGAGTATGCGCCTGGTAGCTTCCAGAAGAGATCTGACGCAAGGCAGGCCGCGACAGCATGCGCGCGGATGCCGCTGCGCATTGCGGGCAGTCTATGGGGGCATTGCGTTCGCTCATGGATCGCAGTTCGGTGAACGGGCCACACGTGGCGCACTGGTATTCATACAAGGGCATACAGGCTCTCCAGAACGGATTGTCGACCGGGATGAATCGGTAATACTTCAGCCGGCCATGGCCAGATCGGCCCCGCCGCTGACCATGATCTCCGGTCCCGATGCGTTGGGCATGATGTCGAAGTCGAAAATCTCGGCTGGAATCCACAACGTGGCACAGGCATTGGGAATGTCGACGATGCCGCTGATGTGCCCCTCGACCGGAGCGGTCCCCAAGATGGCATAGGCTTGTTCACCGGTATATCCGAACTTCTTCAGATACGCGATGGCATTGAGACAAGCCTGGCGATAGGCGACGTGCGCGTCGAGATAGTATTGCTCGCCCGCCTCGTCCACAGAAATTCCTTCAAATATCAGATAGTTGGAGTAACGCGGCTCAAGCGGACTGGGTTTGAAGATGGGGTTCTTGATGCCGTATTTTTCCATCCCACCCTTGATGACCTCGACATGCAGATCAATCCAGCCGGCCATTTCGATCGCGCCGCAGAAGGTGATTTCGCCATCGCCCTGGGAAAAATGGATGTCGCCCATCGACAGGCCAGCGTTTTTCACATAAACGGGAAAGTACACCTTGGCCCCGCGGGAGAGGTTCTTGATGTCGCAGTTGCCGCCGTGTTCCCGTGGCGGTACCGTGCGTGCGCCCTCCTGGGCAGCGGCCTGCGCCGCACTACCCGTGAGTCTCCCCATCACCGCCGAAGCAGGGTTGGGCGGCAGGGCAAGTTCCGGAACGCGATTCGGATCGGTCGCGATCAGCGCCTGTTCCCGCGCGTTCCACATCTTCAGCAGGTCGGCAGATGGCAGGCAACCGATCAGCCCCGGATGCATGAGGCCGGCGAAACGCACCCCCGGGATATGCCGCGACTGGGCGTAGATGCCCTCGAAGTTCCAGCAGGCTTTGCGAGCGTCCGGGTAATGATCGGTGAGAAACCCGCCGCCGTTGCTTTTGGCGAACAGGCCGGTAAAACCCCAGTCCGACTCCGCCAAGGTGCCGATGTCGAGAATGTCGACGACGAGCAGATCACCCGGTTCTGCACCTTCCACACCGATAGGGCCACTGAGGTAATGCACCTGGGTCAGATCGACGTCGCGGATGTCGTTGGCCGAGTCGCTGTCGAGAATCTGGCCGCCAGTCCAGTCGAGGCACTGCACGCGGAAGCTGGAGCCTGGCTTGACCATCTCCACCATCGGCAAATCGGGGTGCCAGCGGTTATGAATGACGCCACCCTGTTCGGCCGCCGGCTTGGACACATCGACCTCGATCAACGTCTGCAACATATCGTTTTCCCCTGCATGAAGGTCCCGGACACGCATCGCGGGCTCGCCTGGCATCCCGGAGCGGATGGCGAGCACCGACGGGAGCTCTCAGGCAAAGTCCAGGCCAATGCGATACGCCGGTATTTCTTGTTTATTTCAAGGGATTTAGATCAAGGGCCTGCCAAACGTGCCCCCCGCCTGCCGGAAATGCGGCCAGATTGTTCGACATTGTTCAAATTTGAAAATCGGGCCGCCCCAGGCTGCCTTGCGGCCCGCACCTGATCGGTGCAGTCCTCGTACATACTGGTAGCAAATTCAATGCGTTGTAAACGGCGCGCTCCTTGCTTTTTGCTATCCACATGCGCCAACGGAGATTTCGATGAGTCATCAGGCCAGCACGCTCTATCCGACGCTCTCTTCTGTGCCCGATTCAGCACTTCGCTCGAACAGCGATCTCCAGTTGATCCTGGAAATGGCCAAGTTGCAGGAGCGCCGGCTCGACCCGGATAGCATCATCGTCGCCATGTTGCGATTGCTTGCGCAGATGCGCGGTCTGAATGGCGGCCGCGTGAGCGTCCCCGATCCCAGTGGCGTGTATCTCGAAGTTCGTCACAGCTACGGCCTCGACGCGCACCATATGACCTCCGGTGGCTACACCGTTCCCCTCAATCAAGGCGTCACGGGATATGTCATGCGCACCGGCACCATTGGTCTGGTCGCCGACATTCAGAGCGAACCGATCTACTTGACACGCATCACCTCCTGGGACGAACGCTACCTCGGCCCCATCGCCTTTCTGGCGGTTCCGATTTTGGCAGAGGGTCGGCCGATCGCGGTGCTGGCTGCCCAGAAGGATGGCGCCCATCGCCACCGCTTCGACGATGATCTGATGCTGATGCGCATCGCCGCAGCGATGATCGGTCAGATCATGCGCATCGAGCGATTCGTCAGTCAGCGTACGGCTGACCTGGTCACCGAAAATCAGCAGTTGTGGCGGTCCATCCGGCAAAACGGCCTCGCTCACGGGATCATCGGCGAAAGCACGGTGTTGCTCGAAGCGCTGAAACAGGCCGGGCAAGTCGCGCGCAGCGAAGCGCCGGTGATCCTGCTCGGCGAGTCAGGCACCGGTAAGGAAAAGTTTGCGCGGCTCATTCATCAACAGAGCGATCGGCGCGAACGCCCCTTTATCTGCATCAACTGCGCCGCCATCCCCGCTGCTTTGCTGGAATCGGAACTGTTCGGTCATGAAAAAGGCAGCTTTACCGGCGCAGATGCAACCCGCAAGGGAAAAATCGAGGCGGCCGAGGGCGGAACGCTGTTCCTGGATGAAATCGGCGATATGCCGTTGGAGTTGCAAGCCAAACTCCTGCGCGTGCTACAGGATCGGCAGGTCCAGCGCGTGGGCGCGAGTCAAGTGATCCCGGTCGATTTCCGGATTCTCACTGCAACCAACGTCAATTTGCGACAGCTGGTGAACGAGCGACGCTTCCGGCTCGATCTCTACTATCGGCTGAGCGTGGTCCCCATCTATCTGCCGCCGCTGCGTGAGCGCAACGGTGACATCAAGATCCTCGCGCTGCATTTCCTCAACGAACTGAACCATCGCTACGAGCGCAATGTGACCTTGGAAAATGGGGTACTGCGGCGACTCGAATCCTTCGACTGGCCGGGCAACATCCGGCAACTCCAGAATGTCATGGAACGCGCAATCGTGATGGCCGAGGGTCTGATCGTCACGGCGACACAGATCGCGCTCATTTTGCAGGACGAATCCACCGTCCAACTGCATCAGCCGGATCAGACGTCAACGGACGTTCTGCTCTCCGCCCCGCATGGCCTTTCCGCCGATTGTGAGCCGCGACACTACCTCAAGGTTCACCACACCCAGGGCCATGCCATCGAGAAAGCCCTGCGCGATAGTGGGGGTAACCAGAGTGCAGCCGCTCGGCGTTTGGGAATGACCACCCGGCAATTGCGCTACCGGATGAGCAAGCTTGGGATCGATGCGTTATAGGCAGATTGTCGTCCGCCCGGACATTGGCCGGCAAAGCGTGACAATGTCAGTGAGCGCATCCGACCCGTGCATCGAAGTACACCGAAATCGCGCTGCGAACCTTTTAATTTCAGATGGTTGCATATTATACGGTCGTACTTCAAACAAACCATCTCCCTGGCCTGATCCTTGCTCCCGAGGGTTTGTTCGATTGTGGCCACTTGCTCAGGAGATTGCCGATGCGCCTTCACCTTGCCTCTCATCGCTTCATTTCATCCTGTCGATGTCTGGCGCTGATCATCGCGGGTGTGCTGGCTACCGGTGGCCTTGCAGGGGCCGCTGACCATCCGACCGCGAAAGTGAACACCACCAACCTCGCGGTCACGGATCAAGTCGTCAAGGTTGGCATCCTGCATTCGGTCACGGGAACCATGGCGATCAGCGAAACAGGATCGGTAGAAGCCGAGAAACTCGCCATCAAGCAGATCAACGATCTGGGTGGTGTCTTGGGTCGCAAGATCGAGATCATCCAGGAAGACGGTGCCAGCGACTGGCCAACCTTCGCCGAAAAATCTCGCAAGCTGCTGGTCCAGGATCGCGTAGCGACGGTATTCGGTTGCTGGACCTCGGCTTCGCGCAAGGCAGTGTTGCCGGTATTCGAAAAGGAAAACGGCCTGCTCTACTACCCCACGTTCTACGAAGGTCTCGAGCAGTCCAAGAATGTGATCTATACCGGCCAGGAGGCGACCCAGCAGATTCTCGCGGGCCTGGACTGGATCGCCAAGGAAAAGAATGCCAAGACCTTTTATCTGATCGGCTCGGACTACATCTGGCCGCGCACCTCGATGAAGATCGCCCGCAAGCACATCGAGAATGTCCTCAAGGGCAAGGTGGTGGCCGAAGAGTACTTTCCGCTCGGACATACCAACTTCGGCTCGGTCATCAACAAGACGAAGCTCAGGAAGCCCGATGTGATCTACAGCGCGGTGGTCGGCGGCAGCAACGTGGCCTGGTACAAGCAGCTCAAGGCGGCTGGCGTGACGGCGGAAAAGCAGACCTTGCTCACCATATCCGTGACCGAGGATGAGGTCCTGGGCATCGGCGGGGAAAACATGAAGGGCTTCTATTCCGCCATGAAGTACTTTCAGAGCCTCGACAACCCCAACAACCAAAAATTTGTCAAGGCGTTCAAGGAGATGTGGGGTTCGGACAGCGTCATCGGGGACGTGACCCAGGCGGCCTATCTCGGCCCTTGGTTGTGGAAGGCGGCCGTTGAGAAGGCCGGCAGTTTCGACATCGACAAGGTCGTGGCCGCATCACCCGGCCTCGAACTCAACACTGCCCCGGAAGGCTACGTAAAGATTCATCCGAACCACCATCTGTGGAGCAAGCTGCGGGTAGGTCAATGGGACGAGAATGGCCAGGCCAAGGTGGTCTATGAATCGGAACTGATCGAGCCGAATCCTTTCCCGGCCGGCTACCAATAAGCGAATCGAGCGCTCACCGGAGGCCGGGCCTCCGGTGACTGGATTCATCTCGTTCAGGAGCGCATCACATGGCGGGTTACACCTGGTCGGAAATCGGTTCCATCTTGGCCATGCAGGGATTCAGCGGGCTGAGCCTGTTCTGTGTCTTCCTGCTCATGGCGTTGGGGCTGGCCATCATCTTTGGGCAGATGGGCGTCATCAACATGGCGCACGGGGAGTTTCTCACCATCGGCGCGTATACCACCTACTGGCTGTCGCACTGGGCTGAGCTGCACGCACCCGCCCTGCTCGACTACATGTTCTTCACGGCGGTGATCGTCGGCTTTCTGATCGCCTTCGCCGTCGGCTATCTGGTCGAGATGGGATTGATTCGTTATCTCTACAAACGTCCCCTTGACACACTGCTGGCCACCTGGGGGCTCAGCCTGATCATGCAGCAGACATTCCGTTCCGCTTTCGGGGCACGCGAGGTCAGTCCGACACTGCCCGGATGGCTGCTGGGATCGGTGTCACTGACGGATACCATCGAAATCCCCATCAACGGCCTGGTCGTAATGGGACTCACCATCGTGACCACGGGCGCCGTGTTCCTGTTCATGTTTCGGTCACGCTGGGGCTTGCGCGTGCGGGCTACGGTCCAGAACCGCATCATGAGCGGCTGCGTCGGCATCGATACCACACGGGTTGACCGGATGACCTTCGCCATCGGCTGTGGCACCGCCGGGATCGCGGGTGCCGCCTTTACCACCATTGCCTCCACCGGTCCGACAAGCGGTTCACTCTATATCGTGGATACCTTCCTCGTCGTGGTGTTCGGTGGTGCTGCCAGCCTGCTGGGCACAATCGCCTCGGCGTTCACCATCGCCCAGGCGCAGTCAATCCTGGAATTCTTCTCCAGCGGCTCCATGGCCAAGGTGATCACCCTGATGGCCGTAGTGATCATTCTCATGCTACGCCCGGAAGGCCTGTTCAATATGCGCATTCGCCGCTAACCAGTGCCGCGAGGGAGACCGTTGCTCATGAATCAAGTAGTGAACAAGCTTTTCGGCGGTCGAGGAGGCCTCGCGGGATTTGTCCTGCTGGCAATCCTCATCCTCATCATCCTGCCCACTGTGCTGGATGGCTTCCGGCTCAACCTGGTGGGCAAATACCTCACCTATGCCTTTGTGGCCGTCAGTCTGGTGCTGTGCTGGGGCTACGGCGGCATCCTGAGCCTGGGCCAAGGCATCTTTTTCGGTCTGGGTGGTTATTGCATGGCGATGTTCCTGAAACTCGAGGCGTCGAGTCCTGCCAATACCGCCATCCAGAGCACGCCGGGCATTCCCGATTTCATGGACTGGAATCAACTCACTGCCCTGCCGTGGTTCTGGAAACCGTTTTACAGCCTGCCGCTCACGCTCGTTGCCATCATCGCTCTGCCAACCCTGTTTGCCTGGCTGATCAGCTTCGCTCTCTTCAAGCGCCGGGTTGGGGGCGTCTATTTTTCCATCATCACCCAGGCCATCGCTTCCATCCTGACCATTCTGATCATTGGCCAGCAGGGCTACACCGGGGGGATCAATGGGATCACCGACCTGCGTACCCTGATGGGTTGGGACATCCGCACCGACGAGGCCAAATGGTTGCTGTACTTCGTCACCTGTGCCTTGTTGCTGGTGGTCATTCTGCTGTCACGGCTGATCCTCACCAGCAAGCTGGGGCTCCTGCTGGTGGCGCTGCGTGACCAGGAGGACCGCATGCGCTTCTCCGGCTACGATGTGGCCAACATCAAGATTTTCATCTTCTGCGTGGCAGCCGCAATTTCGGCGATCGGTGGGGCGATGTTCACCTTACAGGTCGGCTTCATGTCCCCGTCCTTCGTCGGCGTGGTGCCCTCCATCGAAATGGTGATCTACGCGGCCGTAGGCGGCCGCTACTCGCTTATTGGTGCCGTTTACGGGGCACTGCTGGTCAACGCTGCCAAGACCATGTTTTCGGAATCCTTTCCAGAGCTGTGGCTGTATCTGATGGGCGGTCTGTTCATTGCCGCTGTCCTGTTTTTCCCCCGCGGTCTGGCCGGACTCGTCGAACGCTACGGGTCCCCTGTGATGAGGTTCATCAACAAACGGCTCCCCATGCCCGCCCTGCGCCGCGATACGCCCGCCGTTCGCTCAGCAAAGTGAGGAGTGATCCAAGCCATGACGACCAGTCCAAACACCGCATCCAATACCGACTTTCTGCTGGCGATCGAAGACCTGACCGTCTCCTTCGACGGATTCAAGGCCGTCAATGAACTGAACCTCTATGTGGATCGAGAGGAGATCCGGGTCATCATTGGCCCCAACGGCGCCGGCAAGACCACGGTGCTCGATCTCATCTGCGGCAAGACTCGCGCCACCAGTGGATCGATCCGTTTCCATAATCGGGAACTGACCCGGCTCGCCGAGCACGAGATCGTCTGGGCCGGTGTCGGCCGGAAATTCCAGAATCCGACTATCTACGAGAATCTGACCGTGGCCGAGAATCTGGTCGTCTCCTATCCCAAGGGGCGCAGCGTTTTCGGTAGCCTGGGATTCCGCCAAGATATCGCCGTGCGAACTCGGGTCGAAGAAGTGGCCGAGGCAGTATTTCTGCGGGATCGCCTGGATGACATGGCCGGCATCCTGAGCCACGGGCAGAAACAATGGCTGGAGATTGGCATGCTGCTGATCCAGGAGCCCGAACTCATCATGCTGGATGAACCGGTGGCGGGCATGAGCGTCCGCGAACGCCAGCAGACCGGCGAATTGCTGGCCCGCATCTGCCAGGGACGCTCCATGCTCATCATCGAACACGACATGGATTTCGTGCGCAGTATTGCCCACAAGGTCACCGTTATGCACCAAGGCAAGATTCTAGTCGAAGGCTCGATGGACAAAGTGCACGACGATCCCCGGGTCAAGGAAGTCTATCTCGGTCATTGACCGGCGTGACAACGCCGTCCGACGAGGAATCAGCGATGTTCGAAGTGGATCGACTGTGTGTCAGCTATGGCCAAAGCCAGGTTGTCAACGAGGTCAGCTTTCAGGCGGCACCCAACGAGACGGTGGCCCTCATGGGACGCAACGGCATGGGTAAATCGACATTGTTCAAGGCACTGATGGGCGTGCTACCGGCACGCAGTGGCGCCATTCGGCTGGAAGGTGCGGAACTGGCGGGACTGCCCAGCCATCGCCGGGTACAGCACGGAATGGCCTATGTCCCCCAAGGCCGGATGATCTTCCCGGCGCTGACCGTGATGGAGAACATCCAGACGGGGCTTGAGAAAAGTGGCACGAATCGCGTACCCGATGAGCTGTTCGAGCTGTTTCCGGTCCTGTTCAAGATGCGTCACCGAAAAGGCGGCAATCTCTCGGGCGGACAGCAGCAGCAGCTGGCCATCGCCCGGGCACTGGCAACCGATCCGAGCGTGCTGCTCCTGGATGAACCAACCGAAGGAATTCAGCCCTCCATCATCAAGGAGATTGCATATGCTTTGAACGAAATTCGCAAGCTGCGCCGGATCACGCTGATCGTGTCCGAACAGGTGCTGAGCTTCGCCCTCACCGTTGCCGATCGCATTCTGGTTCTGGAGCGGGGCTGCATCATCCACGAGGATCGCCGCGAGGATGCCGATATTGCCAAGATCACCGGTTATCTCTCGGTCTGAACAGATCAATAACCCGAACAGATGGGATAGCGGCGGTCTCGGCCGAAAGCACGCTGCGTGATCTTGACGCCGGGTGGGGCCTGGCGGCGCTTGTACTCGGCGTTCTTGACCATGCGTCCGACCTGCCGCACCGTCGCCTCGTCGAACCCGCGTGCGATGATCTCCGACAGCGGAAGGTCCTGCTCCACGTACAACGCCAGTATGGCGTCGAGCACATCGTAGGCGGGCAATGAATCGCTGTCTTTCTGGTCGGGACGCAATTCGGCGGATGGCGGCCGGTCGATGACGCGCTGCGGAATCACCGGAGCCAGCAGGTTGCGATACTGACACAGCCGGTAGACCAGCGTCTTGCTGACATCCTTGAGTGGTGCAAACCCACCCACCATGTCGCCATACAGGGTGGCATAGCCCACCGCCATCTCGCTCTTGTTGCCCGTGGTCAGCACCATGCGTCCGGTCTTGTTGGAGATGGCCATGAGGAGCACGCCGCGAATGCGTGCCTGCAGATTTTCTTCGGTGACATCCTCGGGCAGATCGCGAAACACCGGTTCGAGCGTGTGTTTGAATGCCATGAACGATTCGGTGATCGGCAGCACTACCGACTGTACCCCAAGTGTCTGGGCTTGGGCTTGGGCATCGTCGATGCTCATGGCAGAGGTGTACGCGGATGGCATGAGCACCGCCATCACCCGATTGGCCCCCAAGGCATCGACGGCGAGCGCGAGCGTGAGCGCCGAATCGATCCCACCGGAAAGGCCCAGGACCACTCCACGGAACCGTTGGCGATTGACGTAGTCCTGAATGCCCTGGACCAAAGCCTTGTACACCGAGGCCTCAAGGCCAAGCGGTTCGGCCACCGGTAGCGTAACCAGCGGCTTTCCGCAATCGTCGAAATCAACAGCGTGAAGGCCCTCGGCGAACGCGGGTGCTCGGTAGACGATGCCACCTTCGGCATTGCAGACCAGCGACTCCCCGTCGAACACCAGTTCGTCCTGCCCACCGACGAGGTTGACATAGACAATGGGTAAACCGGTTTCGGTCGCCCGCTGCGCGAGTTCGAGGCTGCGTTCCACGCCCTTGTCGACGTGAAAGGGCGAAGCATTGATATTCAGGAGCACCTGGGCGCCCGCCGCCGCGGCTTGAGCAGCCGGCTCCGGACCCCAGATGTCCTCGCAGATGGTGAGGCCCAATCGGAGCCCCCCACACTCATACACGCATGGGGCATCGCCAGCCGTGAAGTAGCGCTTTTCGTCAAAGACGCTGTAATTGGGCAGACGGTGCTTACGGTAAGTCGCCACGACCTGCCCACCTTCGATGATGCAAGCTGCGTTGTACAACCCATCGACGGCGTATTCGGGATAACCGAAGACAATTGCGACCGGCAACGCCTCCCGCTTCAGCCGAACAAGCGCTTCCTGCACCCGGATCTGCAAGCCGCGCCGCCAGAGCAAATCCTCAGGCGGATAGCCCGTGAGCGCCAACTCGGGAAACACCACCAGATCAGGCGCGAAGCGTGCATGCGCGTCGCGCACCGCCTCGATCATCCGCATGGTGTTTCCCGCCACATCGCCCACCCAGAAATCGAGCTGGGCCATGACGATCCGGGCCATCCTTAAACTCCTTTCAGTTCACGCCGAGCAACTGGGCCATGCGATCGCCGAGCTGGGCCGGGGAACGCACGGTGGCGACACCCGCCGCCTCCAGCGCCGCATATTTGCCTTCGGCCGTACCCTTGCCACCGGTGATGATGGCGCCGGCATGGCCCATGCGCTTGCCGGGAGGCGCCGTGACGCCGGCGATGTAGCCGACCACGGGTTTGCTGACATGCGCCTGAATAAAGGCGGCCGCATCCTCTTCCTCACCGCCGCCGATCTCGCCGACCATGATGATGCCTTCGGTCTGCGGATCGTCCTGGAACAGACGCAGACAGTCGACGAAGTTCATGCCATGCACAGGGTCGCCGCCGATCCCGACGCAGGTGGATTGGCCCAGTCCGCGCCGGGTGGTCTGGAACACCGCCTCGTAGGTGAGTGTGCCCGAACGCGAGACGATGCCCACTTTGCCGGGCGAGTGGATCATGCCCGGCATGATGCCGATCTTGCAGGCGCCGGGGGTGATGACACCGGGACAGTTGGGGCCGATCAGCCGGGCGCTGCTGCCGCGCATGGCGGCCTTGACCTTGACCATGTCCTGCACCGGGATGTGCTCGGTGATGCACACGATGACCTGGATGCCGGCATCGAAAGCTTCCAGGATGGCATCGGCCGCATAGGGCGCGGGCACATAGATCATGCTCGCCTCGGCGCCGGTCTGCGCCACCGCATCGTGCACCGTGTCGAATACCGGCAGATCCAGATGCGTCTGTCCGCCACGGCCGGGGGTCACGCCGCCCACCAGCTGCGTACCGTAAGCCAATGCCTGTTCGGAATGGAAGGTGCCCTGTTTGCCGGTAAAGCCCTGGCAGATCACACGGGTGTTCTTGTCGATCAGAATGCTCATCGATGCGCTCCTCAAGCCTTCGCTGCTGCGACGGCCTTGCGGGCCGCGTCGTCCAGATCCTCGGCCGTGATGATGGCGAGGCCACTTTCGGCCAGCATGGCCTTGCCGCGATCCACGTTGGTGCCCTCCAGGCGCACCACCACGGGCAGTTCGAGACCGACCTCCTTGACCGCGGCAATGATGCCCTCGGCGATGAGGTCGCAGCGCACGATGCCGCCGAAGATGTTGACCAGAATGGCGCGCACCTTGGGGTCCGCGGTGATCAATTTGAAGGCGGCCGTGACGCGTTCGGCGGTGGTGCCGCCACCGACGTCCAGAAAGTTGGCCGGTGTCCCACCGTAGAGCTGGATCACGTCCATGGTCGCCATCGCCAGCCCGGCGCCATTGACCATGCAACCGATCTCGCCGTCGAGGCTGACGTAGTTGAGATGATGTGAAGCCGCCTCGTGCTCACGAGCGTCTTCCTGGCTGGCGTCTTCCCAATCGGCCAGGCGCTTCTGGCGGAACAACGCGTTGTCATCGAGGTTGATCTTGCCATCAAGTGCGACGAGCCGGCCCTCGCTGGTCACGATCAGCGGATTGATTTCCATCAGGCTGGCATCACTGGCCACATAAAGTTTGTACAGACCTTCGGCAATGGCGACAAACTGGGGAACTTCATCGCCCGACAGACCCATACCGAAGGCGAGCCGGCGCGCCTGGTAGGCCGAGAAGCCCTGCGCCGGCGGGACGGTGACGGTGATGATCTTCTCGGGCGTGGTTGCGGCAACTTCCTCGATGTCCATACCGCCGGCGGCGGAGGCCATGAAGACCACGCTTTCCGTCGCCCGATCGGTGAGCAGGCTCACATACAGCTCGCGCGCAATGCTGCCGGCCTTTTCGACCAGCACGGTGTGAATCGGCAGGCCCTTGGCATCGGTCTGGTGAGTCACGATCTGGGTGCCCAGCATCCCCTGCGCGGCCGTTGCGGCCGCCTCCGGGGTTTCAACCAGCTTCACGCCGCCCGCCTTGCCCCGCCCACCGGCATGCACCTGCGCCTTGACGACCCAACGACCGCCGCCAAGTCCCTGTGCGGCAGCTTGCGCTTCTTCTGGCGTCGTGGCTGGACGACCTTCCGGAACCGGAATGCCGAATTCGGCAAACAGCTGTTTGGCCTGGTATTCATGCAGATTCATGAGGCGGGACCCTCCTTGGGGCGGTAGCGATAGCGCAAACTGGCGGCGCTGTATTGTCCTCCACTTGACACGCACAGCCAAGGCCAATGCCACGCTGCAGCGTCACGTTTCAGGCGCGTTTCTTGCTTCTTTTGGTGCGAACTACACCAGCCGTCAAACTTCCGTCCGAGAGTGGCCGCCACCCATGAGCGCCTCAGCGACCGATTCCACCCTTGCAACCGGCGCCTGGCCCCGATTGCGGCCAAATGCCCCACCCGATCGTCCGGTGCGCCGACTGCTGGTGCTGCTGAATCTGTTTCGACTGGGTTTCGCATTCCTACTGTTAGGGCTGTCGACACTCGCGGTCGATACCGGCCTGGAACGGTTGTCCGAAGCGCCGTTTCGCGTGCTGCTGCTGGGCCAAATCGCGCTCAGCAGCCTGTGGATGGTGACCCTCGCTCGGGGACGGCCCCCACTGGCGATACAAGCCTGGGCGCAGCTGGGCCTCGATCTGCCCTGGATCTGCATCCTGATCTGGGCCACCGGTGGGCTGGGCAGCGGCCTGGGGCTTGTCCTGTTGTTGTCCTGTGCCGGCGCAGGCCTTCTTCTGCCTCGGCGTCAAGCGCTGAGCTATGCGGCGCTCGCCAGTCTGCACGTGCTCGGTTTCGCCGCGATCGCTTACCTCCGCGGTGATGGCGTCATCTGGCCGCATGCAGGACTCTTGGGTGCTGCTGCCTTCGGGACGACGTGGGGCGCCAATATTCTGACGCTTCGCGCCAATGACAGTGCGCAAGTTGCCTATCGGGCTCGCCGCGAATTGATGGACCTGGCTCGCCTCAACGAGGTCATCATCGACCGTCTGCATCACGGCGTGCTGGTGGTCAGCCCGCGCGGGCGAGTGCGTCTCGCCAATGCCCAGGCCTGTGAACTGCTTGGCCCGGCACCTCGCGGCACCGAGCTGGCTGATCTGTCGCCGGAGCTGAATCGATACTGGTTGAGCTGGCGCGGACTCACCCAGATCGAGCTGCCGACCGTGCGCAATACGCATGGCGACCGAGAGTGCGCGGTCCATTTCATCCCATTGGGCGAGGAAGGCGCGATCACGCTGATCATCCTCGAGGACCTCGGTCATGCCAAGGCGCGCATGCAGGAAATGAAGCTCTCCGCCTTGGGCAGACTGACCGCCGGTATCGCACACGAAGTCCGCAATCCGCTCTCTGCCATCAGCCATGCCGGCGCGCTGCTTGCCGAATCTGCCGACCTCCCCACGCAGGATCAGGCCCTGGTGGCCATGGTGCGTCACCATGCAGCGCGCATCAACGCCATCATCACGGACATTCTACAGCTCTCGCGACAGCGGCCTTCGATCCCGGAAACCCTGCACCTGAGCGACTGGCTGACCACGTTCGTGATGCACTATCGCACCGGCCTGGACCCGCAGGAGGCGCGAATCGACCTGCACTGCGGCGCGCCGGATACCCGCGTCCGCATGGACCCCGGACACCTGTCGCAGGTGCTCACCAATCTGCTCGACAACGCACGGCATCATGGCCGTCCGGCTGACGGACCGGTGGTGATCACGATCGAATGCGAAAGATTCCCCGGCAACGGCCGAATTCATCTTCAAGTGACCGATAACGGTGGTGGGATCTCGCCCGAAGCGGCCGCGCGGCTGTTCGAGCCGTTCTTCACCACCAGCCGCAGCGGGACAGGACTTGGACTCTATCTATCCAGGGAATTGTGTGAATTCAATGGCGCGAGCCTTACCCATCTGGCCCAACCCGATCCAGGCAGCCGATTCCGGATCGCCCTGCCACTGGCCGATTGCAAATAAGGAATGACCTCATGCAGGAGCAACGCCCCGCTGTACTGCTCGTCGACGATGAACCGGACATCCTGACACTGCTCGACCTGACCCTCGAGCGGATGGGGCTGAACTGCCACAAGGCCGCCAGTCTCGCCGATGCGCGTCAACAACTGGGGCGCCATCGCTACGCTCTATGCCTCACCGACATGCGGCTTTCCGATGGCAACGGAATCGATCTGGTTCGCGAAATCGCCACCATGGGGGTGCACCTGCCCGTGGCGGTAATCACGGCCCATGGGAATGTGGAATCGGCCGTCGAAGCCCTCAAGGCCGGTGCCTATGATTTCGTCTCCAAGCCCGTCGATCTCGACATGCTGCGCCGGCTCGTCGCCGCCGCCGTCAAAGCCAGCACGACACGGCCCGAGCGGCGGACTCGTCATATCCTGCTGGGCGATTCGGAGCCCATGCGCCGGCTGCGCGGCATGATTGCCAAGGTGTCCCGCAGCCAGGCGCCCATCTACATCAGCGGCGAATCGGGGACGGGCAAGGAGCTGGTCGCGCGGCTCATCCATACTCAGAGCAATCGAAACGAGGAACCCTTCGTTCCCGTGAACTGCGGAGCCTTGCCAGCCGAGTTGATGGAAAGTGAGCTGTTCGGTCACCGGAAGGGCAGTTTCACCGGTGCCGTAAATGACCATGCCGGCATGTTCCGGACCGCGAGCGGCGGCACCCTGTTTCTGGACGAGGTCGCCGAGTTGCCCTTACCCATGCAGGTCAAGCTGCTGCGCGCGATTCAGGAACGGGCGGTCCGTCCTGTCGGGGAAAGTCGCGAGGTACCTGTCGATGTCCGCCTGCTCTCGGCCACTCATAAACCCCTGCATGACATGCTGCAGACCGGACAGTTTCGGCAGGATCTCTATTATCGCATCAACGTCATCGAGCTGCGCGTTCCGCCGCTGCGCGAGCGGCGCGAAGACCTGCCGCAACTGATCGAACACATCCTGCGCCAGATTGCCGGTGACATCCCGCCGCGTCTCGATGACAGCGCCAAGCGGGCCTTGGCTGCCTACCCCTTTCCCGGAAACGTGAGGGAACTCGAGAACATTCTCCAGCGGGCCTATACCTTGTGCGACGGTCGCGTGATCACCGCCGAGCACCTCCAGCTCACCGCCGCCATCCGCACCGATTCACCCATTGGACTCACCCCCGAGGAGACCGAACCTGACGTCATCTCGTCCGTGACCGATTCTGCATCCGCCGATCTGGATGGCGCCCTGGAAAGCATCGAGCGGGAAACCATCCTCAAGGCGCTGGAAGCACATCGCTGGAACCGTACGGCCACGGCCCGCTCCCTGGGCATCACCTTCCGCGCCCTGCGCTATCGCCTGAAGAAACTCGGCCTGGACTAAGTTCAGGGCCGGAGCAGCGCTGTGCCCGATGCGATCATCCATGGCGCCCTGAATCGCCGGGTGCCTGCGCCGCGCACGCCTGAACACCACGAGTGACAGGCGTCAGGCCATGGTCGCCAGCGCCCGGCGGAACCGCGCCAGCGCCAATGCGAACAGGATCGTGCCGATGGCAGCCAGCGCAAGGAATTGCGGCCAGACCACGCCAAAGCCGGCCCCCCGATACAAAATACCCTGAGCGAGCATGACGAAATGGGTATTGGGCGCACCCAGCATCACCAGCTGAACGATCTCCGGCATGCTTTCGCGGGGCGTACTGGCGCCGGAGAGCATCTGCAGCGGCAAAAGCACCAGCATCAGCAGCAGCCCGAACTGCGGCATGGAGCGCGCAACCGTGCCGAGAAATATCCCCATGGACGTCGTCGCAAACAGGTGCACGGCAGCGCCTGCGATGAAGAGCGGGACCGAACCGTGCAACGGCACCCCCAATCCGGCCTGGACCACGAAGAGCAGCGATGCCGTGGCTGCGCCCAGCACCACCAAGCCCATCGACCAGACCTTGCTGAACATGATCTCCAGCGGCGTGACCGGCATCACCAGCAAGTGCTCCACCGTGCCGTGTTCGCGCTCGCGGATCAGCGCCGCACCGGTGAGTACGATCGAGAGCATCGTGACTTCGTTGATGATGGACATGATGGCTGCAAACCACGACTTGTTCAGCTCGGGGTTGAATCGTGCGCGCAACGCAAGATCCACCGGAAGGTCGGGACTGTGCGGATGCCCCCGGACGAACGCCTGCACTTCGTCGTTCACGATCGTCTGGACATAGCCGCTGCCGGTAAACGCTTGACTCATGCGTGTGGCGTCCACGTTGAGCTGAATGACCGGTGACCGCCCGGCCAGCACATCACGCTGGAATTCCGGGGGGATGTCGAGCGCGAAGGTGTCGAACCCCGCATCCATGCGTGCGTCCATCTCGGCCGCATCGATGAGTCGCGGGAGCAGGAAATGCGGCGGATAGAAGGCGCTGACGATGCGCGTGGACAGCGGGGAACGGTCCTCATCGACGATCGCGATCGGCGCCTTGTTCAGGGTTTCGGGCATGGCCGTGGCCCGCGTATAGACCGAAAACGTGAAGACGTAGAGGATCAGAAACAGCATGATCGGGTCGCGCCACAAGCTGCGCAATTCCTTGATCCCCAGGTTCAGCACATGAGAGAGCCGCATGACTCAGCGCTCCTGCTGCTTCATGAGCAGGGCCGCCAGCCCCACCAGAATCGGCGCCGAGAGCAGCAGCGGCACGAAGGCCGCGGACAGGTCAGCGAATCCGAGCCCCTTGGAAAACGTGCCGCGGGAGATGGTCAGAAAGTGCGTGGTGGGATAAATCTGGCCGATCACCCGGCCCATGCCTTCGAGCGAGGAAACCGGATCGATGATGCCCGAGTATTCGGCCGCCGGGAGCAAGGTCAGGACTGCCGTGGCGAACAACGCGGCGATCTGGCTGCGCATGAACGTGGAGATCAGCAGGCCGAGCGCGGTAGCGGCCCCCACATACGCGATGGCAGCCAGGAACAGCGCTGCGAAGCTCCCGGTAAACGGCACCCGGAACAGGGTCACGGCCATGAGCGTCAACAGCAGAAAGCTGAGCATGGACAGCACGACATAGGGGGCCTGCTTGCCCAGCAGAAACTCCAGCGATGTGGTCGGTGTGACATAGAAGTTGGTGATCGACCCGAGCTCCTTCTCCCGCACGACCCCCAACGCCGCGAGCATGGCCGGTATCAGCATCAGCAGCAGCGGGATTACCGCCGGCACCATGGCCACCAGACTCTTGAGATCCGGGTTGTAGCGAAAGCGCACCTCGACACGGGCCGGCTGCCCCGGCAGGGCGCGGTAGCCCGATTGGCGGGCGCGCTGCGTCAGCCAGTGGACATGCATGCCCTGCACATAGCCCCGGATGGTTTCCGCGCGCGCCGGCATAGCCCCATCGATCCACGCCCCCACCTGTACCGGCCGACCATGCGCGATATCGCGCGCAAACCCCGGCGGCAGCTCGATCACCAGCCCCAGTTCGCCCGCCCGCATCCGCCGGTCGAGCTCGGCATCATCCCGGATCGGCGGTCGTTCATGGAAATAGCGCGATCCGGCGAGATTGAGCGCATAGTCCCGGCTCAGCGCCGTCTGGTCGCGATCCAGCACCGCAAACGTCAGGTCTTCGACGTCCATGGTGATGCCGTAGCCCATTACCAGCATCAGGATCGCATTACCCAGCAGAGCCAGCGTGAGCCGAATCGGATCGCGCATCAGCTCGAGTGCCTCGCGCCGCGCGTAGCTCGCCATGCGCCCCGGGTCGAACCAGCCGCGCAATCCGGTCAGTCCATCCGCCTCGGCAGCCGGGCGAGTCCCCACCGCTGAAATGGCATCGCCGTGCGGGTCCGTGTGGACCTCGGCGGCATCCGCGAGCTCGGCAACGAACGCGTCCTCGAGGGTCTGCACGCCCCGCTCGCGCACCAGATCAGCCGGCGCACCCACCGCCAGCACCTTTCCGGCATGCATGAGCGAGATCCGGTCGCAACGTTCGGCTTCATTCATGAAGTGCGTGGAGATGAAGATCGTCACACCGTCGCGGCGCGACAGCTCACCCAGCGTGGCCCAGAAGGCATCGCGCGCCACCGGATCCACGCCCGAGGTGGGCTCGTCGAGGATCAGCATTTCCGGCTTGTGGATCATGGCCACAGCCAGCGAGAGACGCTGGCGCACGCCGAGCGGCAGCGCCCCGGGCAGCGCGTCCTTGACCGCCTGCAAGCCGAAGCGGTCCGCCATTTCCGCGACGCGGCCGGGAATCTCGGCCTCGGGCACCTCGAACAGCCGCGCGTGAAGGATCAGGTTCTGGACCACCGACAGCTCGGCATAGAGCGAGAACGACTGCGACATATAACCCACCCGCCGACGCGTTCCCAGATCGCGCGGATCCACCAGCTTGCCAAACAGCCATGCCTGCCCTTCGCTCGGCGGGAGCAGTCCGGTCAACATCTTCATGGTGGTGGTCTTGCCACAGCCATTCGACCCGATGAACCCGAAGATCTCGCCCCGTCGAATGCGGAAACTCGCCCGATCCACCGCCGTGAAGTCGCCGAAGCGCATGGTGAGATCACGGGCCTCGATCGCGATCTCGCTATCCCGACCCTGAGGCATCGGCGCAATCCGGACCGCCCGGTGGCCATGGCGTTTTTCGGGCGGCAGGAGCGTGACGAACGCATCCTCGAGTGAATCGCAACCGGTCTGTTCGCGCAGCGATTGCGGCGAACCACTGGCGAGTACCCGCCCGGCGTCCAGCGCAACCAGATGATCGAACTGCGCCGCCTCCTCCATGTAGGCCGTGGCCACGACCACGCTCATGCCCGGCCGTTCGTTGCAGATCTGCGCAATCAACTGCCAGAACTGGCGTCTGGACAGCGGATCCACCCCCGTGGTGGGCTCATCGAGAATCAGCAGATCAGGATCATGGATCAACGCGCAGCACAGCCCGAGCTTCTGCTTCATTCCCCCCGAAAGCTTGCCTGCAGGCCGATCCACAAACGGCGACAGGCCGGTGGCTCGGGTCAGCGCCGCGATGCGCCGGTCCCGTTCGCGCCGGTCATGACCGAACAGGCGCGCAAAGAACGCGAGGTTTTCGGCGATCGACAGCGTCGGATAGAGATTGCGTCCCAGTCCTTGAGGCATATAGGCGATCCGAGGCAGCACCCGGCGTCGCGCGGCAGCATCGCCCATATCGACACCCAGCGCTTCGACGCTGCCGGTCTGGATCTTACGGGCGCCGGCGATGAGCGCGAGCAGACTCGACTTGCCCACGCCGTCCGGACCGATCAGCCCCACCATGTCGCCGGCCGGCAGATCGAGCGTGACACCGGCCAGTGCCTCTACCGGACCATAGCGCAAGGCCACATCCACCAAGCGCGCCGCGGGTGCGCCCGGCCGGCCGCTCATGGCTGCGGATTCGTGCGCAGCGCATCGGGCCAGGGTGTCGCCGGATCGAGGCGCACGTAGGCCATGCCGGGCAGACCCGTCTTGATCTGGCTCAGATGCCGCTGCAGGAGTTCGGGATCGACTTGCGCCTTGATGCGAAACATCAGTTTCGCCCGTTCCTCGGCGGTCTCCACGGTCTTGGGGGTGAACTGCGCCACATCGGCCACGAAGGAAATGCGCGCCGGGATGACCCGATCGGGCAGGGCATCGAGCACCAGACGCGCTTCCGCGCCGAGCGCCACCCGACCAGCCTGCGCGGTGGGCAGGAAGAAGGTCATGTAGACATCGGTCAGGTCGATCAGATTGAGCACCACGCCCCCCGCCGGCAAGACCTCCCCGGGCTCGGCCACGCGATACTGCACCCGCCCGGCGCGCGGCGCGCGCAGCACACTGTCGTCGAGGTCGGCGTGGATGCGCTCGAGCGTCGCTTCGGCCGCGCGCACCGACGATCGTGCCGACTCGATCTGCATCCCCGCCGTGCTCACCGCCGCATCGCTTGCCGCCGCCTGGGCCGAGGCCGCCGCCACGGCAGCGCGCGCACCGTCGAAACGGGCCACCGCATCGTCCAGGCTTTGCGCGGGCACCACGTGTGCCGCTTCCAGCTCGCGCATGCGTCCCAGCCACTGCAAGGCCGCGCGGCGTTCGGTTTCACGCTGACGCACCAGCGCCGCTGCGGCCCGCCGTTCGGCCTGGCGCTGGCGCAGCTGATCCTCGGCCGTCTTCACAGCGACGTGGGCCCGCTCGAGATTTGCCTCGGCCTCACGCGCCTGGGCGCGCAGGGCGGCCTGATCCATTTCAGCGAGCACCGCGCCGGCCTCGACGAGATCGCCCTCCCGGACCGCAATCATCCCAAGCCGTCCTGGCAGCTTGGTCGCGACATCGATCTCCACCGCCTCGATCCGGCCATTGCCACCGGCCACGCCGGCCGGCAGCCCATCGGGGCGCAGCAGCGTCCACACCAGCAGGGCAATCGCAGATGCCGCAATGACAAGGACAAGCATCCGGCTGAAGGTGCGCTTCATGGGCTGAACAGACTCCGTGAACGGAAACGGAAAGGACCGGCGAGTGACATCGGGCAGACAACCGGGCTGGCGCCGACCGGCGAGCTGGCTTCGAGCCTATCAATCTTGCCCGGCAGAGGCCTGATCTGGATCAACAAATGCCCTCTCGAGCCCGAGGTTACACGTCGGAAGACAGGTACCGCGCCATCGCCGATAATGCCTCCCCGGGCCAGGTCCCGTGGTTACATGGAGTGTTCTGCAGACATGGCGTTCTCGCTGGCTGCCCTCATCGCCCGCTACGGATACATCGCGGTCGCCGTCGGCGCGGTTCTGGAAGGCGAAAGCGTGCTGCTCGCCGCCGGCGCCGCGGCGCATCATGGACTGCTGCACCTGCCCACCGTGATTGCCATCGCGGCGGTGGCCAGTACGCTCGGCGATCAAGCGTGGTTCCAGATCGGCCGGCGCTGGGGAACCCCGTTGCTGGTCCGGCTCCCGCCCCTGGCGCGCCGGGCACCTTGGTTCCAATCGCTGCTGGACCGGCATCACACCCGGTTGATTCTGACGATCCGCTTTCTCATCGGCCTGCGCATCGCCGGTCCCATCCTGATGGGCTGGGCACGCATCGATCCGATCCGCTTCGCCGTACTCAATGCCGTGGCCGCGCTGCTCTGGGCGGTGGTGATCACCAGCATCGGTTACGGTCTGGGCAATGCCTGGACCGCACTTTCCGCCTGCCCTAATGGCCGCTGGCTCATCGGGGCCATCCTCGCAGTCCTCGGTGCGGTCCTCTGGCATCACCGCCCCGGGGGCCGCAATAGCGATTGCTGACGTCCGGGCCACATCGGCCGGTACACAGACTGACAGCCTGCGTCACATCCTGACCGTAGCCGCCGGACGCCGGACCGGTGAACCGGGATCGACCGGCAAAGAAACCCAATTTTTTAATTAAAAATCAATTTATTATTTAACTGGCACGATGTCTGCTTAGGGTCAGTCACGGATCGGATGTGCACGCGACCGGCCGAACCCAAACGAGACCACCCTGTGCAAGCACAAAAAAAGGAAGACATCTCCATGAACAAGCAACAAGGTTTTACCCTCATCGAACTCATGATCGTGGTGGCCATCGTCGGCATCCTCGCCGCCATCGCCATCCCCGCCTATCAGGATTACACCATTCGCGCCCGCGTCACCGAGGGCCTGAGCCTGGCCTCGGCCGCCAAGGTCACCGTCGCAGAGAATGCCATGGCCGGTACTGCGTTCGGCGCAGGCTGGACAGATCCCGCGGCAACCGACACGGAGAATGTGGCGAGTGTTGAAATTAGCAGCTCGAATGGCCAAATCACCGTGACCTATGTCTCTGAGATCGACACTTCTGGAACCATCATTCTGACGCCCGAAGCCCCCCTTGGGACCGCACTGACCGCTGGCACGATCCCAACGGCTGCTATCGCTTGGACTTGCACGGGTGGCGACTTGAACGCTCGCTACCGCCCCGCCAACTGCCGCTGAGCCTGAAACTCAGAACAAAGAAGACCCAACCACCCTGCCC